>Ga0209979_1000753_pt1 | contig 40304 bp, 47 predicted proteins | sample AnhtaG_FD_183114 | JGI IMG/M metagenome (GOLD analysis project Ga0209979, IMG submission 183114) | Deep subsurface microbial communities from Anholt, Denmark to uncover new lineages of life (NeLLi) - Anholt_01485 metaG (SPAdes) (version 2) | ecosystem: Environmental > Aquatic > Marine > Oceanic...
CTATGTTGCAGCCGCCCTGATTTTCTACGCGCTGTATTCGCCTTTTCTAGCAACAATCCACCCCTCACTAAATGGTTTAGTGCTCATAACAATAGTTCTATGGATATGCTGGATGCTATTCAAAGCCGTAAACACGGTGCTCCCGTGACAGACACACGTTAATACGGCTAGCGCGCGCGCTATCAAAAACAAGTGAAAGATCATCTTTTAGAATGCACTTGAAAGGTTCCTTGCCACAAGTGCCAGCTGGTGCACATACTGCTATGCATGAGTCAATTTTCAATTCTGCCAACTCTATTATCTTATTCTCAGCGGATGGCTCCACCTCTTTTACTCCTTTCATACATTCCTCAAGCATTCTGTATGAGTTTTGCTTTTTTCTATGAGAACCAGAGATGCCCAGAATTTTCATAATTATTAGTGATACGATTGCGCCTTAAAAGTTGTCCCACTTTTCGCGCGCGCGATATTCTTGAAAAAAGTCTTGGAAAGACTGTGCTTGTAAGGTTAAAAAACCGGAGAATACTAAGGGGAAAACTGGAAGGGTTTGACGAACATCTAAATTTGGTGCTTAAGGATGCGGAGTACTTAAGCGGTTCTTCAGACGTTAAAAAGCGCGGCTCAATAATACTGCGTGGAGACAACATAGTGACTGTTTCACCTCGCGAGCTACAAAACACTATGTGCACGCAATGCTCATCGAAGAGGAAATCAGCATGAACAAGGAAATGATAAACAAAATCATAAAGTTTGAAGTAAAATATATTCCTAAGGGGTCTAAAGGGTCAACTCAAAACAAACTAAGATTCTATTATGTTGCCTACCGAAGAAAAGGTATAGCAAAGGGCTTATCAAGAGACCAATGTCTCAAAGATGCGATTGATAAATTGAAAAAGGATCATCCTAAGTTTGAGCCGATGTTTGACGAAGACTTCTTCAAAATCCCAAAAAAGGGTTTTTTACAAAAACTGACGAAACGCATTAGATTTTTGACGAAAAAATAGAACTCCTTCAAAAGTTCTTCTCATTCAGCATCATCTATCAAAATCTCCTTCCCTGAACAAAACTGATCTATCCCATAACCTAAATCATCAAGGGGAGAGCGAGGAAAAGTTAGCTGTAAAAAGTGTCTTTATATTACCAACCACTAGGATCCGGATGGTTCTTGAAACAATTTTCCAACATCGCCTAATTACTTTGACTATTCATGGAGTTGTGTACTGCTAGAAGCTGCATGAGGTCGTTTTCCAGAAATCTTGTCCAGCCACGTTCAAAATGGAATGAGGCGTTATCGCTGATTACCCTGATCTTGCAAGAGTAATGACCATTGGAATCTTTACCCTTACAATCAGACTGTTTTTTGGGAATGTAACCACACTTGGTTTGACATAAATCATCAATGTAATCACGTATTGTCGGATAGAGTTCCTGCAGTTTAAACAAGGGTGTGAACTCCTCTGATACCATCTGGATACCTTTTCGGCTCATTTCTCTCTTTGCTGCTTCCGAAAACCTCTTGCTGATGAGAACTCCTTTATCATAATTCTCAAGCTTCATGGTCTCAGTCATCTTCCTAACAGAGTCTACACCAACAACCTCAGATTTCGTTTTTGGCTCTGTCACAACTCGCAACAATATCTTGACATCTGACTTGGCATCTGAAGCAGTGAAGTCTATTCCTTCATCGTATCGTTGTCTTTCTTCGCATTCATAATCTCTAATCGCCATGACTAACTCCGCCTTCAATTCCAGACTCATTTAACATCTACACCTCCACACCACTTTCTATCCACACCTTACTGGCTGAAAGGGAAACAATGCTTTCTTTGCATCAACAGCGTCCGAGCTTTTCAAACTGCCCAGGACTTTAATCATCTTATCCGTTCTCGTTAATATAATTCTCAGAATGATTAAAAAGGCTTGCTATTTTTCATCTAAATCGAAAATCTTTTAAATTTTCCCGACATACCATACATGATTACAATGCAGAGACAATTCTCACGTCATCAAAAACAATACTTAGTGTTAAAAGCCAAAGGCTTAGAGTTCCTTGAAACATGGTTTGGGACACTGAAATGCGTACCTCCCAACTTCACGAAGCTGTATCAGCTGCTATTACATATGGTTACAATGAAAGGAACGGTTCCTGTATACTTAGCGCTTAAAATCGGATATACAATCAAAGTCATCGACGAAGCTGTGACAAAGGGATATGTTGAGTCAAGCCCTGTACCTAAAAAACCTTCAAAAGAAATCTTAAAGCGAATCAGAGAGATCATAGGAAAACCTCCGCGCGAAATGTGTGGTTGAAGGTTACTTAATCTTTTGAAAGTGAGACAAAAATGATTGATGTTGGTGATTATGTTTCATGTCCTGTCTGCGGCGGTAAAGCCCGTGTTGTTCACATCAGCCGAGATGGAAAGCAATGCGTCGTCAAGTGTTCGCAACGGCACACTTATGGCTTAAAGAGTGTAAAAGGATTATTTTTTCTTGTTGATAATTCAGAAGTTAGCAAAATTGAGTCCCATCTCTTAAAGCTAAGAAAACCCGTGAGATTTAAACGTGCAAGAAATGATAAAGTTTAATATCGGTCAAGATGGCAATGTCCGTGCAAATACCCCTTCTGTCCTAAATCTGTGTTGCGCGCTCTATCAAGGTGATAAGAATAGTTAAATATTTTCATGACGATACTATATCGAGTCGTCCTAAGATGATAAGAAGACTTGTCCTAGATGTCTTGAAGCCACATAAACCGGGTGTAGTTGAAGTTTCTGAAGCGCTCAGCCATTTGGAAGGGGTAGAAGGGGTAAACGTAATTATTTACGAGATAGACCAACAAGTGGAGAACGCAAAGATTATAATTGCTGGGAGCAGCTTAGACTTCGAAAGTATCAAAAAGAAGCTAGAAGAGATGGGGGCTACCATTCATTCCGTTGATGAAGTTGCGGCTGGCAAAATAATCGTTGAGGAAGTAAGAACACCTCAGGATAGGTCCGCCCGAATGTAAGATGGGTTAAGACTTTTATGAAGTTTCTTGAAAAGATAAGAAGATACATAAAGATCAGCGAAGTTGCCCCGATAGGTAGAAGGTACTTTATAATGAATGCCTTTGACGGAGCCACCACTATTTTGGGCATCGTGATAGGCGCGTATGCAGCCGAAATAACCAACGAGTCTTGGGTGATTTGGTCAGGTTTAGGCGTAAGTCTAGCCATGGGTTTGTCCGGCTTTGTTGGAGCATATATGACTGAGGAAGCTGAACGTGAGAAGAAACTTAACGCCTTGGAAAAGGCGATGCTCACGGAGTTAACAGATAGTGTGGTAGGTAAGGCGAGTCGTTTCGCTTCTCTATGGGCTGGAATAGTGGACGGAGTGTCTCCAGCTCTTACAGCTTTGGTTTGTTTGACGCCCTTTTTTCTTTCATCCCATGGCTTGTTTGCAATCAATTTTGCAATTCTGCTCTCCGTTGCAATGGCCTTGTCGATAATGTTTTTGTTAGGTGTTTTCCTTGGAAAAATATCAAATAGAAACGTGCTCTTTCACGGAGCCAAAATGTTGTTTGTAGGTTTAATCATCACATTCATTTTCCTCGTGCTTAAGATAACCCAATAAACACCTACGTCCTCCTTGTTCTAGCTAGTTTGAACAGCAAAAAAACGCGTGCCTGCCTCTTCATGCCCAAAATTGGCCGTTATTTTTTCTTGATTCTACTGTCAAAGGCAAACCATTCGTCTCAAGTCGGCAAATTATGTGGTAAACCTTTTTATACGAGCTTTGCTACTGAAGAGTTCTGTCACAATTACTCATGCTTGAAAGAAGCTTTTGAAGGCTTTTGAAAATTGCGTGCAGAATTTTTGTGATCGGAGGTATGAAACATATGGAAATAAGATGCTTTGAAGATTTGCCGTTAAGTCAAGAAATCATAAACGGTATTGAAGAGCTTGGATTCAGGAATCTTTTCCCAATTCAGGCTCAGGCGATAATGCCTTTGCTTGAGGGCAAAGATGTTATTGGACAGGCTCAGACTGGAACGGGTAAGACTGCGGCTTTCGGAATTCCGATGGTTGAACGGTTAAACCCGAAAATCAAAAGTGTTCAAGGTCTAGTTTTGGAGCCGACACGTGAACTCGCCATACAAGTTGCAGAGCACATAAGCCGAATTGGCAAATACGCGTCATTCAAGGTTTTACCAGTCTACGGCGGAAAACCTATCCAAAACCAAATATATGCGTTGGAAAGAGGCGTCCACATTGTTGTGGGCACGCCAGGTCGCATAATAGATCATCTAAAAAGAGGAACACTGGATCTTGCGTCGGTGAAGGTTGTTGTTCTGGATGAGGCTGATAGAATGCTCGACATGGGTTTCATAGATGATATCGAATACATACTTTCAAACGTGCCGACAGATAGGCAGACAAGCCTTTTCTCGGCAACAATTGACCAGTCAGTAATGAATGTATGTGATAGATACATGAGGAAACCCGAAAAAATACTGGTGAGTAAAGACGAAATAGCCCTGACACAGATGGACCAGTATTATATGGTTGTCAACCCTAAAAGCAAATTTCAGGTCCTATGCAACGTTTTAGACGAAAACCACATAGAAAAAGCCATAATATTCTGCAAAACGCGCACGGGAACAAGCATGTTAGCAGACAGGTTATGGAGGCGACGATATGACGCGAAACCGTTACACGGTGGTTTTACGCAAGCGCAAAGGGATTCGGTTAGTGACTCTTTCAGGAAAGGAAGACTCAAGTTTCTTGTTGCAACGGATGTTGCTGCAAGAGGTTTGGACATTCAAGGAATAACTCACATAATAAACTATGACATTCCATTGGACGCATTAGTATATTTTCACAGGATTGGACGAACAGCTAGAATGGGAGGCGAAGGAACTGCTATAACACTTGTGGGCTACGGAGAAATACCAGAACTGGACCGAATAAAAGCATTAACGAAAACTTCAATAGAAGAAATGGAAAGTGAGATTCAGGTGTCGTATAGAGAATCCACAGAGACACACAAAGCAGTTTGCACCGATTGCGGAAACGAATGCGAGGTTCCATTCAAACCTGACCCAAACAGACCTGTTTACTGCCGAGAATGCTGGGCAAAACGAAGATCCGTGATACAAAGACTTTAATGCAAAAGCTTGCGGGATTGCAGTATTTGAGACTATTTCACAGTACCCATAAAGAATGAGGAGTTTGCGGGAGATATCACCAAGGTAGATGAATTACAACCAACACGCCAGCCTTTTTTGTAATACGCCTACTTTCTCTTACGGAACACTTTTCGAGATCATGTTAACCAAGCTAGAACGCCGGTGAATGCACGCGCAAATTGACATATACTTCGTTATTGTTGGCTTCGGTGGCTGACAGGTTTAAACGATTATCTTTCAGAGTCTATGGAGCACTTAATTAATGCCTTCTTTATAATAACCAAATCATGAAAAGACATGCGTATGCATTGTTTTATCTTGCGTGGCTTGAACTAAAGAGAATTATATTTAGAGTAAAGTATTTTGCAGAAGTTGATGTAACGGATAACTGCAATCTTAGATGTAAACATTGCTATCATTTTCACGGCAAAGACTGTTTTGAAACACAGGAACTGTCCATACATGTTTGGGAAAAAAGGTTTAATGAACTCTACAAGTCAGGAATAAGGCACATTCTTTTGGTTGGTGGTGAGCCTGCGCTCAGGAATGATGTTCTCATGCTCGCTGACAGAGTATTTCCTTTTGTATACGTTATTACAAACGGAACAATAAAGATACCAGAAGAATTCAATCATAGATTATTTGTTTCAATAGATGGTTCTCAAAAAACAAACGATTCAATCAGAGGGAATGGTGTTTTTTCAAGAGTAATGAAAAACTATTCAGGAGACAAACGTGTTGTTATCAACATGACAATAACGAAAGATAATTACAAAGAGCTTGAGGATGTCATAAAAATTGCAAAAGAGAATGGTTTCAAGGGTGTTGTGTGTAATATATGCACATCTGGAACCAATGTTAGTGTTCCCATGTTTGTAAAAAGAAAAGAGAGAGACCCCATAATAAAAGAACTGAAACGAGTGAAGTCATTATACCCAAAAGATTTTCTTTTGAGTAAGGCGATGATAAAATGGTATGAACATCCGGATCATAGGGGTTCATGCCACTGGGGCGATGAAGTATTACATTTTGATGTTTCATGGAACAGAAGAAGGTGTTTTGGAAAAAATGTGGACTGTTCCAATTGCGGGTGTCTGGCAGGTGCCTTTCAAAGTCCTCTGAGAATGCTAAGGCATCCACGAGAGATGATAAGATTAGCTTGAAATATTATGTAGCTGTGGGCTAAAGCTTGTAGGATTTTTGTAACAATCTCTTAAGAGATTATCAGGACTAAGTAGGATGTACTGCCTGTTTTTGAAGGATTTTTCACTTGAATCTCTTTGCAAAGATCCATTTGAAGACATAGACAGCAACACATGCGCTTTTCACTCTCTCTCAACTGGAAACAGGATTGATGTTCAAATCATGTTTTTAATCGATCGCACCAACTGCTAGAAAAAAGAGGGGGTTTTCGGGAGATATCTCCATTTGCTTTTGTAATATAGGTTAAGTCCTATTTTCTTCGGTATCACTTCGAATTTTCAACAGTTGCTCACCAATCTTTCTAATCACTTTCTCCTTAGATTCCTTCTTCGTAACCAAAAGCATACCCTTTTTCAGCCACGGAGTCTTCGGATAACCAGCATCCAAAACAACTTCATAGCTCAAACCCATTTTTTCCACAGCCTCCTTTATCTCCAAGACTTTCGGAGAAGACGCACCTAAACTTTTTGGAACGCGTCTTCCGTCACCTCTCGTTTTCGTAGAATCAAAATATACTGGCCATATGATTATTTTGTCTTGTTTGCGCATATCCTTCTACCTTCCTTATCATCTGTGAGCGTAATAAGCAGTTAACTTCATATCAACCCTGTCAACTCTCACGAACCCGAACCTTTCAAACTGTATTACATCATCTGGCTTTAACCCTTTACAAGCGCTCTCTGCGATTCCCTCAGCAACAGTTGCGTCTGGCATAACAACCTGACAAGGCAAGTCAGCCCCGATAGGTATCCAATGAATCAACGACGCCCTAACCTTTCTGGCTTCTTCGTACGGCTCGCTGACGAAGGACGCCTCAGCGGAATATACGTCTGTCCTCCCTATTTTTATGTTGAACAACTCCATGAGACGCACAATTTTTCCAGCTTTCAAGGCTTCTATGTCACTTCTTGAAATCCACAAAGCTACTGCATTATCTGCTCCTTCAGGCGTTATTATGTATTCCCTGAATCCCCCTTCAGGATGGTCAGGATGCAAACGAAGCTTCGGTGTAAAAGCTTTAGGGATATTCTTAACCGTTAGTTGCGTTGGATTATGAACAAAGAAATATCTGTCTGCTTTCGGATCTAGAATCTTGCGGTTATGAGCGTACAAGTTTTCCCAGCTTAAAACCACATCCGAAGTTTTGGGTCCAACATCAATAATCAACTTTTTTATCGCTTCAGGCGTAATCCCCCGCCTTCTCAAAGCAGCAAAAGTAGCCAACCGCGGATCATCCCAGCTCTTATAAACACCAGTTCTCATTCCCTCAACAATCTTCGACTTACTCAACGAAGCCCCAGTGATCTTAAGCCTCCCATAATGTATAGCCTCAGGATACTTCCAGCCCAAATGTTTATACATGTAGTTTTGCCGAACCTCATTTGTCAAATGCTCTTTTCCACGGATTATATGCGAAACACCCATCAAATGATCATCAATGCCACAAGCAAGATTGTAAAGAGGCCAAACATGATACTTGCTTCCAACCCGTGGATGAGGATACTTCTTAGAATCTATAACCCTCAGCGCAGGCCAATCCCGAACAGCAGGGTTAGGATGATTCAAATCCGTCTTAACCCGAACCACAGCCTCACCTTCCGCATAACCGCCCTCCAACATACGCTTCCACCGCTTGAGATGCTCCTCACAAGGCAAACCTCGACATTCACAAGGTTCGCCAGCCAAACTCTTTTCACGGAACTGCTCCCGATCACACGTGCAAACATAAGCATAACCATCCTTCAACAAGCTTTCAGCATACTCGTAATAAATGGGAAGTCGGTCACTCTGAATATACTCCTCGTTTGGTTTGCATCCAAGCCAAGCCAAGTCTTCCCTGATGCTGTCATAAAACTCCAAAACAGGCCTCTTCAACTTCGGATCCGTATCTTCAAAACGCAAAATAAACTTACCTTTATACATACGTGCATACTCATAACACAAAACTATGGCTCGAGCTGAACCCAAATGCAAAACACAATCAGGATTAGGCGAAAAACGCGTAACAACCTCAGCATACTCATCCACATTGGGTAAAGGTGGAAGACGCTTCTCCTCCTCAACCTTCTTTTTCACAAGAGCTTCTGGCCACCTCTCCTCAACAATGCCCTTTTGCTTGCTTAATGAAAGACTGTTAACTTCCTGAACAACTTCGCCAACAAGACGAGCAATTTCCTTGGCTTTGGATCTTAACTCTGGCTTTTCACCTAGAAGCTTTCCAACAACCGAGCCTGTTTGTGCTTTGCCATAATGCCTAACAGCGTTTAATAAAGCAAGTTTTCGAACAAACTCTCCAAGTTGAACGTCTCCTTTAGGATTCAAATGGCTTAACGCTCTTTTACAGTCTAAATTTTCCTTTCAATCAAGAACTTCGCGAAAGCTTTTAATTTTTCCTTTGCATCTGAAGCTGGCAGAAGCTTTTCGATTTCTCTCCAGCTGTCTTCAACCATTTTTTGCGCAAACTTCTTAACGTATTCTATGGAGCCATATTTTTGCATTACCATGATAGCTTCGTCCCTAAGTTTCTGGTCTGAAGTGTGCATTTTCAGGATTTCAACGAGCCTTTCTCTGTCTTTAGCGTCTGCAACCTTCAAGGTACGGATGACTATTAGGCTTCTTTTTCCTTCAGTTATGTCTTGTCCGCGTCCGCCTTTCTTTTCTGTAAACTCTGTGCTGGTTAGATCTAAAAGGTCGTCTTGCATCTGGAACGCTACGCCTATGCTTTCAGCGAAACGCCCAAGCCTTTCAACAAGTTCATCGTTCGCATCCGCTAATACAGCAGCAATTTCAGCAGCCATCCTAGCCAAGGTTCCAGTCTTGTAAGCACACATCTGCAAATAGTCTCTTTCATCTATTTCGTCCGCGTTTGCAATGCTTCTGTGCCACGCTATGTCCATTGCTTGACCAAGACTTAGGCTAATCATCTCTTTCACATAAACCTCGTAAATCTTGCAGAGTTTCTCAGGGGAAACCTTTTCTCTATTTTCTATCAGTGGCAACAAAGGTAAGTAATACATGGCATTTCCAGCGTTTATGGCTATGTCCAAGCCGTAAATCTTGTATGTACACGGTCTTCCTCTTCTAAATTCAGATGAATCCTCTATGTCATCTATCATTATTGTACCATTGTGAATTACTTCAGGAATTATAGCGAAATCAACATAGTCCTCTGGGTTTTTACCCAAGGCTTCACAGATTAACAGGAAAAGGCTTGGTCGCCACCTTTTTCCACCTCTATCAAGAAACTCCCAGATAGGCTCAGCAACTGCTTTGTTTAAGGCTTCCGAATCATAGGCATAGTGCGGCGGGTTGATCCTGAAAAGAACTGCGTTTTTAGAGAAAATTCTCGGGATATACTTCTCAATAACCTTATCTATCAGGACAGCTTTCTCTTCAAGAAAATTCTCAATATCCAAAGTTTAATTCCTCCCTCTCCGCGCATATCTTTCTACGTCAAACCCCCTGACCCCCAACCATTCCGCTGTTCTATCTGTTACCACAAGGGAAACCTCACGCAAGGTTTCAACTGAATCTGCTCCCACAAGAAACATAACATTCCTCAATTCCTCTGTTAAAAGTGAAAGCACATGTTCAGTTTCTTTTACGCCTTTAACTGCAGCCTGCAACACTGGTTGAGAAAGACTTGTCAGGCTTGCACCTAGGGCTAAAGCTTTGGCCACGTCCACTCCGTTGCGTATTCCTCCGGAAGCAATAACTGGAATCCTTACTGTTTGTGAAACCTCAACGATGCTTATCGCTGTGGGGATGCCCCAGTCCCAGAAAACATCGCCTAATCTGCGTTGGAAACTGTTTCCAGGCTTTTTCGCACGGTAGTACTCAACTGCTGCCCAACTTGTGCCACCTGCCCCGCTTACATCTATGCCTTCAACACCCACATCCTCGAGTTTCTTCGCGTCTTCAGCGGCAATGCCGGCACCTGTTTCCTTCACAATCACTGGCTTATCTAGTTCTCTGGAGATTTCACCTATTTTCTCAAGAACTCCTTGGAAGTTTGTTTGACCTTCTGGTTGAACAGCCTCTTGTAGTGGATTTAGGTGTATCGCAATGGCATCTGCTTCAATCATTTCTATTGCTCTTTTCACTTCCTTCACGCCGTATCCGTTGACAAGCTGAACTCCGCCAATGTTCGCGATTAGAAAAGCAGTCGGAGCCTTTTTCCTAGCTACTGCAAAGGTTTTCTCAAGTTTTTTATCTTCAATTGCCGCTCGTTGGCTTCCAACACCCATTCCTAAACCCAGTTCTTCCACGGCTTCAGCTATTGTTGCATTAATTTTCGTTGCTTCCATCGTTCCGCCAGTTATAGCACCTACGATTAATGGTGCTGCAAACTTGTGGCCAAAAACAGTTGTGGATAAATCTATCTTTTGTTTGTCAATTTCTGGCAAAGCCTTGTGAACAAAATGGATATCTTCGAAACCAGTTGTTGTTTTTCTTGCTTGAACGTTCTGGTTTAGCGAGATCTTGATATGGTCTGATTTACGCTTTCTTGTTTCTTTAGTCAACCTTATTCCTTCTCTAACAAAGCGCTTTTCACCTTTTCTCTTTAAGAGCTTTATAAATAAAGTTTGGTTTTTGCAGTATCTGTGGAACAGGTTATCGAAGCAGCCTTCACTTTTCTATTCTGACTACATCATTTTGTAATCGAACTGTGTCTCCTGTCTCAATTTTCGAAATGTCAATCTTGTCAATGCAAGGAATTTCCGAGATTATTGCTCCCACAGCAACCACGGTTTCACATTCCTCGTTTATGATCCCAGCAGGAGCCGTATCATTCTTTTTCATCCTGTAAAGAGTGTAGGATCCAACTGTTGACCCTTTACCGTTCGGGAAAACCAGTATTTTGTCCGTCACCTTCATTCCCTTGAGTTCGTGCCCCTTTTCTATGATCATACCAGTGTCAGGGTCTACTCCACCGTAAAACGAGATTGGTTGCGAGGTGGTTAAGGCTTCTCCTTCCGCAACTCCCTTTGAGATGATTCTTCCTTTCAGCTCCATTTTCCTCTCACCGCAGCCTCTATACACTCTTCTAGGCTTCCCAGTTTTGTCTTCATGCCGTTGTGTCTTGAATAGTAGCATCCTTTTGCAGAGGTTGTTGCAACTGACCTGAACCTTCCTTTCAATGGAGCCACTGCCATACAAGTGTCGCAAGCAAATTTTCCCCCAAAGTTCTCAATTATTTCCGTGTAGCCTCTTTTGTCAGCGAGTTGTTTCATTAGCCTTGAGGTCGCAACCCAGAATTCAGTGTTCGAAGATACTTTCTTATTTTTTGACAGCTTTGCTATTTCAGCGATTTCCTTAATTGAACAGTGGGGACAGCCTATACAGACGAAGTCTATAATGTCAACATCATCGTTAATGCTTTCATACGCTTTTTTTATGTCCACATCTTCAACCGTGACCCTCTCTTTCGGCAGTTGATGGCTTTCAGATCCAGGGGTTATTCCCTTCATAAAGAACAACGGTTTTGAACCATAAGTCACCACTGAAGCACAGAACGATTTCAACTCATCCAAATCAGCGTCTTTCACACCTGTTATGTATGGTATCTTGTTTCCAACTTTTTTACCAATACACCACCCAAGGGCTCCCCAATCTGATATTTTTTTAAGATTAACCCTCACGTCTACATGAACGTCTGGCACCCTGTTCTCTTCCAAGTGAAGCCCGTAGGACGGCGTTTTACCCACAAAAGCAGCTGCAAGCGCTGACGGACCACCCTCCCTGTTGGTCTTTGCCCCAATAACAGAGTTAGCGAAAGTAACTGCAGACGACTCAGACCAAGCAATATGCCTCCCATACGTTGGTAGACTCCCTATCAGGTATGGTGTACACGTGCAAGAGATGATTATACCCATTTTTCTGAAGGCCTCTATGACTGAGTTTTGTTTTTCTGCGAACTCTTTGGAGATTCCAAGTTTTTTCCAATTCTCCAAATCCATTCCTGCAGGATTCAAAGTTGTGAGAACCTTGACTTTTCCATCCTTTGCCAGTTCATCTAGAAATTCTAGACCAGCATCTCCTAGGTTGTGGTATGACACGCCTGCCACTTGAACAGAATCAATGTTTATGAGTTTTTCAGCACCGTAGATGTCTCCTAAGGCAACGAGTATCTCCATAGATTTTTTTACTGTGTAACCTTCTTCTCCGTTCAGCATTCTTTCTTCTTCTTTTGTGAGATACATAAGAATCACAAGAATTTGTTTAGATCAACTCTTCTGTATTCTTCTTTTTTAAACCCTTTACTTGTCTTTTTGAACGGAATCGTTGCGTCTAACCCCATCTTACAAGTTGTAGCTTTTTTTCCTTCAGTTAAATCTCCAGATGGGTCAAGAGAAGACCCTCTTTGTTTTGGTAGGATGACAGCGTCTTTGTCTGCTTGAAATCTCGTTGCAATCGCCCACTCGATGTCGTTTGGATCATAGATGTTTATGTCGTCATCTACAACAATACAGTGTTTCAATGAGCAGTGTCCTTTGAAAGCTGCTTCAATCGCTTTCTTTCCGTCATCTGGGTTCTGTTTCTTTATTTGCACCACGGCGTGGAGCCAGCTGCAACCGCCAGGGGTTATGTAAACATCTTTGCATTCGCAGACCTTATTCACCTCGTTGAAAATTGTTGGTGCTTTGGGCATTCCCATTAGGAACTTGTGTTCGTTTCTTCCAGCAAGTATGGTTTGGTAAATTGGGTTTTCTCTGTGAGTTATGCACTTGATTTTTATCACTGGTTGCTGTCTCGCCCTGTCCACAATTCCTGTCAGATCTAAGAACGGTCCCTCTGATGTTCTTTCTTTTGTTATCCTTCCTTCTAACACAATCTCGCAGTCTTTCGGAACCTCAACGTCAATGGTTTTGCACTTCACTAACTCTGTTTTTTCCAGTGCATTAGCCATTCCCATTTCGTCAACGCCTTTTGGTAGAGACGTGGAAGCCGCGAGAAGAACAGCTGTTGAGTTGCCTATGCAAATTGCGGTGTCAAGTTCACCGCCAGACTTCTTGAGGGCAGTGTCGGTTCCCCTCTCTTCAACGATTCTGGCTACGAACCTGTTTTTATCTAGTAGCATCAATCTGTGGAAACATGTGTTTCTACCCAATTCAGGATCTTTTATTACGCAGATAGCGGATGTAATATATTTTCCGCAGTCTTTTTCTGTGTATCTCATTATAGGAAGCTTTGTTAAGTCAACGTCCTTTTCAACTATTTCTTGGCATTCTCCCTTCTCCGCAACATTGGGGCGTACAGGGTTTTCTATGGCATTGGATAATTTAGGCAATAATTGTTCTTTCTCTATGTTCAAGGCTCTGGCAATCAGTTCTTTAGAAGAGACGAGGCCGCCTGCAACAGGGACGTTTGATTCTTTCACTTTCTCAAAGAATACTGGTTTCTCGCCGAGAGCATCTATAATCCCCGCCATTTCATACTCGGTTGACACTTCTTTTTTTATTTTTATCAATTCTCTACTTTTGTCAAGCTGTTCCAGAAAACTTCTAAAACCCAATCTTCTCCCTTCTATAAAGGTAATTTCTTGTTTCTAATAAGGCTGTTTTCTTTATATTTTTTGAATTCCGATCTTTGCTTTCAGTACGTTGAATCCCTCTTTTTTCATTGCTGTGGCAACTGCTTCTTGCAGTTCTTTTCCCGGCGTTAGCGCCATCATGCAGCCTCCACCTCCGCCACCAGTTAGTTTTGCTCCAAACGCGCCTTGCTCCAGAGCTAGATTGATGAGATAGTCTAATTCTTTGCAGGAAACCTCAATTTCTTGCAGTAAGCCATGATTTTCGTTCATTAGCCTCCCGATTTTCCTTAAATCAAAGTCTTCTAAGGCTTTTCTCGCTTGGAACGCTAACGATTCTGCTTGATTGAACAATGGATCGTATTTTTCTGGATTTTCTTTCTTTCTTTCCGCAACGCCTGCAACCATTTTTTTTGTGTCAGCGACAACTCCTGTGTTGCCTATGACAATTTCAACGGGCTTCCTTATGCTTAATCTTTCAATTGTGTTTGGGCCTCCACTTAAATTCCTTCTGAACCAGATTAATCCTCCGTAGGTTGCGGCAGTGTTGTCGATGCCCGAGGGTGTTCCAGCGTAAGCTTTCTCAGCTTCATAAGTGATTTCGTTGATTCTTTCATCTGACAAAATCATTTCTAACTCTTCTGCTATGGCTCTGGCAATTGCAACGCTGCTTGCTGCAGAAGCACCGATTCCGCTGAAACTTGGGAGATTTCCTCCTAACCAAATCTCTAAGAATGCTTTTCCCAAATCGATTCCCATGGTTTTAAGCATTCTCTCAATTGATTCTTTCTGTTGCGTTCGTTTCTTTTCAGTGTAACCTTTTGCACCCCTTCTTTCATCTTTTATAGTGATTCCTTCTCCAAATTTTCTCACTTCAGCGTGAGCTGTTAAGTCAATTGCAGAAACAATTCCCGGCACGCCGTGAACAACGAAATGTTCGCCAAACAAAATGACTTTTCCGAAACCAGAACCTCTTCCCATCGCAGCCACCTAAATAATCAATCATTTCCAAGAATTTAAATAAATGGATTATGCAGGCTTCGAAGTTGAAGTCATCAAAGAGGCTAAAGTCTCTGTGAAATGGTTGGGGAAGTTTTCAAGCTTGTAAGTAAAGCGCCCGGAATCTGCCGAAAAACGTAAAGCGCGCGCTAGAGTTCAAACGTTCTGTTTTCCGTCGTCCCTTGATCGAACTTGATGGTATGATTTAAATAAACGGTATCTACACAGGCGTGGCCAACCAGATTTGGCATATTTTAGTTTATCCGGGTTTTTCTTCAGCCAGTTCATCATGTGGAAGAAGCTCTTCGCCCTCTTCTTGTCTCTCTCCTTCAACGGCTCATAGCCCAAGTTTCTTATTTCGTCAAGGTACGCTATTTCCGTAAGGCGTTGTGCCTCCCCAGTCACTTTAACTCTGCGAATTCGGTCGCTGCCACATGTCTTTCCCAAGTCCTCAACAGCTTGGTCAAAGATATAGCCCCTGCAGATGCAGATTGGTTCCTCTGCTTTGAGTTTGAGTTTGTCTAGTAGACGGGATACGATTCTTGAAGCTTGCGTCAGATACTCTTTTCTGCGGAACCGTTGAATTCTGAAATACTTGACATCCAAGAGTCCGTATTTAAATTCTTGGGTCTCATTGCGAAAGGCCCCTATGACCACGCCATAAAGGAGGTCTCCAACACCAGCGTCATCTATGGTTATTGTCATTTAAATACCGCTCCATTCTGCAGGAGGATGTGTCGCGCGCGTATTTAATCAAATTTTCCACCGCTTCTCACACTTTCAGCCTTCGGCCTAAAAGGTCTTCTTGACTTTGGTTTGCTATACTTGGGACATCGCCTAACACAAACCCAAAATCCTTTTCTCATCTCCCAAACGCATCCACATAGATCAGTTAATCTCTCAGTCTTCATGTTCACGTCTCCAATTCCTAGTCGCGCGAGCTAAGGTTTTTCTCTCATTTTTTCTGAGAGTGACTTTAGTCTTCCATGTTCTTTAATCCTTATGGTGGTCTTCAGTCTAACCCTTAAGCCCATTTTTCTGAGGAGGTAATAGAGTTCCTGACCAGAAACGTGTGTTATTTTACCAGAAGAAGCTAATTGGACAAGAATATTTCTCAACTTTTCGGCAATTTCCGGATATTGAGCTTGTGTGGCGTTGAAAACTTCCCAAGCACGATCAACAAAGACTCTTTTGAGCACATTTTGTTTGTTTCCTTCCTCTTTTTTCTTCCCCTCTGTCAAGAAACGTTTGCCCAATTGAGCAAGTCTTTGTCTTCTTAGTCTCTCGAGTTCGTAGTCACTCATAGCCTTTCTCCGTATTATTGTCAAGTAATTAAACTGATGCCTCTGCGTGTGCTTTCTTTGATGCAACAGCGCGCGCGACATATTATAAGCCAAATAGAGCTGACAAAAAAATAGGGGGGGTATCCCGTATTGCTTGAAAAAAACGCCAAAAAACTCGCGCGTTCATGGACGTAAATTCAATAACTCTTTCAGATAGATTGAAAGAACTGGAAAAATACTGTTTAATCCAAAGAGAAGCACTCGCAGAAACACCTCCAAGAGTTAAATACTCTCTTAAGCGCGCGGTCTATCCAACTCGCTATTCCTTCTCTATTAAAGTGCCTTTAACTTTTTCCCCTTTAAGAGCTTTGTAAACATAGTTTGGCTTCGAGGCATTAACAACAGTTACTGGAATTCCTTGTTCTACGACTTTGGAAAGCTCAGCCATTTTTCCGAACATGCCACCCGTAACATCACACGCAGCTGGCTTGTCAAGCTTGCTCTGGAGTTCCTGCAACTCCTCTAATGATAAATGCTTAAACATTTTTGCAGATTTCTTAACCTTCGGGTCACAATCATATAATCCATCTACGTCAACCCCTATTATGACACGTTCCGCACCCAGCTTCGTAGCGAGCACCGAAACAAGTTGGTCACCAGACAATATTGTGAAACCCAATTTTGAATCCAAAACTGCATCTCCATAGAGAACCGGAAAGAAACCCATTTTCAACTGCATCTTCAAAGGCGCATCTTCAAAGTGTTGAATTCTGCCATTTTTCGTTATTATGCACGAGGAAGGAGTGATGCTTACTGCGGGGATGTTGCGCCATATTAGTGCATCCATGAACAGCCCATTAAGCACAGTCATGACATGATGTGTTTCTGAAAAACCAATTTTCTGCATTTCTTCCTTAAATCCTTCCACTATAGCGTACCGTTGTGCAACGGGATGCCCGAAACCTCCTCCACCATGCACAATTATCAGACTATCAACGTTTGCCCGTTGTATCTCTTCTGCCAAACGATTTATGACTTGCATTCGCACCTGAAGCTCTTCATTCTTATCTGTGATTACGGAACCACCTATCTTCAAAATCGTTAATTCAGATTTCCTCAACCTTCACACCTTCATCCGTTTTTCTAGCTATGAAAGGACTTCCACCAGCCATCTGAATAGCTTCCAAAACCTGTTTAAGCCTCTCATTTTCTGCCAACGCTATCATACATCCACCCCCACCAGCACCAGTCAATTTTGCCCCCAAGGCACTAGCTTTTCGCGCAGCGTTTATAAGCCACTCTAACGATTCATCTGAAATTCCTAATCCACAAAGCAAGGCATGATTAATGTTCATCAAATCGCCAAGAGTCTCCAAATCACTATCTCTGAGAGCATCTATTGCCCTTAAAACAATCTCACGCGCAGCCTTCATCACGTGATCAATAACTCTTGAGTACTTACTCCTTACATCTCGCACCTTTGCAACTTGAACACGTTTAGACCTTTTAACACCAGTATCCCCGATCACAAGTGGAACATCAGCCTTAACATCTAATGGTCTAAATCCGGTGTCCATCTGAAACAGAAGAGTGCCACCAAAGGTTGAAACTGCCGGGTCTACCTCCGACGGTGTGCCATGCACAATCTTCTCAGCTTCATAAGAAATGCGGAAAACTGATTCCTTTGACATCGTCACTTTCAAGAGAGCGCCAACAGCCGCTGTCACTGCAGCCGCTACTGCTGCTGAAGAACCCAAACCCGCAGCAACCGGAACTGTTGAGTTGACTTCAACATCTAAACCAACATCCTCTCCGTAGATCTCCTGAACTTTTTCCACGGCAAGCTTCAAGGGTTTAAATTTCAATTTCGCCTCTTGTGCGTCGCCTTGTTCGACTTGGAAATATCCGTTTTCAAAATATCCTGCAAGATTAAGGTTCACTGAACGCAGGTACAGTCGTTTGTCTTGGCGTAACTCCACTTTCGCATAAGCTCTTTTATCTATAGCCACCACTATGGCTGGTTCACCGTAGACTACGAAGTGCTCTCCGAAAAGTATCGCTTTCGCGGGAGCTGACGCAATAACCCCCATATACACATCACTATTTCTTGAAGCACACGGCGGCATACCCAACCACCCTTGAGTAGTCGCCAATAACATCTCCACTAGTCTTATAACATAATAATTTTGCCTCTTTCGCACCCAACATCTTAGCCGCAGCTATTAAAGCAGCTATTGGACCATAACCACAGGCACTAATGCGGTGAGCCTCAATAACCGAATAGAGCTTAGATTCATCCATTGCTTCTACGGCTTCAAGGACCATTCTATCCTTTCTCTTTGCGCTTTCTTGAGGCTCGTAGTGCGTCATGTCTGAAGAGGCTATAATAACTCCATTTTTTCCAGCTAAAACTTTGGCCACTGCCTCTCCAACCTCTCTCGCTGAGGACAAATCCTGCATCAGAAAACAAATGGGTACAATCTTGAATTTTGAACCATAAAGATATTGAAGGAAGGGAAGCTGAACCTCAATTGAATGCTCAATACGGTGAGCAGAATCATCAACATCAACAATACCTGATTCACGCACAACCTGGTTAGCCGATTCACTGTCTATTTCAACATCACCCAAAGGCGTACGCCAAAAACCATCATTCATGACAGCCAAACCACTGCCATGACCCGCATGGTTCGGACCAAAAAGAAAAACGACGTCAGGTTTACCGTCTAAGGCCAGCTTATAATAGGCGTGGGCTGCCACAGCACCCGAAAACATATAACCTGCATGTGGACAAACAAAGCCTATCGTCTGTCTCCGACCTTCTTCAACAACTTCTGGTATTTTTCCGGGTCCAAACTTGTGAAGAAAGCAGTTTTCTATTTGTGTTTTCAATGATTCAGCTGTTCCCGCATAGAAGCCTCCGGCTTGGCATGGATGCCGGATCTTCACTACCCGTTATCCTCCTCCTCTTCCCTTGAAATCTTGGTTTCAAAATCCTCAACTGTTAGTGGTAAATCTTTATCCGGCGGCAACTCACCCTTCTCTCGCAGTGTTTGTCTCGCTAAAAGCCAGTAAATAATGGCTAAGGCTCTTCTACCCTTATTGTTCGTTGAAATCACCAAGTCTACGCCTGAAAAGTCGTTGTCTGTACTGCATAAGGCTATTAGGGGTATGCCCACTGAAGAGGCTTCTTTAACCGCTTGAGAATCCGCTCTTGGATCAGAAACTAACAAAACATCTGGCTCGATGCGGCTAGGATGTAAGGGATTTGATAAAAGTCCTGGAATAAAGCGTCCAACAATAGGAACCGCTCCAGTTACCTCGCAGAATTTTCTAACGGGTTCTTGCGCGTAAAGTCTAGCTGCTGCAACAGCGATTTTTGACGGTTCAAATCTGGCTAGAAACTTTGCGGTTATCCTTATACGTTCATCAGTCTTTTTGACATCCAAGACAAATAGACCGTCAGGTCTGACACGGTATATGAATTGCTCCATGTCCCCTGTTTTCATTCTTGTTCCAATGTGTGTTCCCGCGGAGAGAAGTGTGTCTCGTGGTAACAGAAGCTCTTCCTCTGTGGTGACATTTGTTGTTTCTTCTTCCTTGTTTGATTTTTCGTCTTTAACTTCTGACAATCTTCCATCTCCCTAAAACATTTGCAGTTCAGCCATTTTAGCTCTATCCCCTAAAAATTCCTCTATCCTTATTAACTCGTTCAATTTTGCTATTCTTGCGCCCTCAACAACTCCCGTCTTTATTATTGGGCATCTAAATGCCACAGCCAAATGGGCTATGTGCCAATCACATGTGCTGCCCGAACGATGCGACATCACTGGGACACATCCAGCTTCCTTCGCCAGTTCAATGGTTTCCCAAGCATCTGTGAGTGTGCCGACTTGATTCACCTTTATTATAATTGCGTTGGCTGCGTGCAATTTTATTCCGCGGCTTAGTCTTTCAGTGTTTGTGACAAATAAGTCGTCACCACAAATCAAGCAGTTCTTTACTTTTTTGGTGAGTTCTGCGGAACTTCTATAGTCTTCTTCGTGGAATGGGTCTTCCACATACACGAGATGATATTTTTTGACGAGTTTGCGAATGAATTCTAACTGCTCTCCTGAATCTCGTTTTTTGCCTTCTCTCGGGTAGACGTAAGTTTTCTTTTTAGCATTCCACATGGATGATGCTGCAATGTCAACGCCTAAACCACATTCGAAACCCAATTCGTTACCCACTTCTTCACATGCTTCGGCTAACACTTCCAAAGCATCTAGATTTCCAATGTTTGCAATCCAAGCTCCTTCATCACTTCTTCCACCACCAAAGAGCCTGTCCTTTTTCTTTAGCATGTCGCCGATTCTTCTGTGGATTTTAGTGTTAGCGTCAGCGGCTTCTAAAAAGGATTCAGCTCCATAGGGAAGAACCAGAAATTCTTGTATGTCTGGAATTTTTCCCTTGCCGTGTTTTCCACCGCTTATCACGTTTCCAAGGGGATATGGGAGTTCATGGGCGATATATCCGCCTAAATAATGGAATAGAAGTAAGCCGTAAGAATTCGCTGCAGCCTCGACACTTGCCAGCGAAATGGAGAAGGCTGTGTTTCCGCCCAAAATCTTAAAATTTCTTGTGCCGTCAATTTCATGCAGTGTTTTGTCAATTTCTTCTTGGAAATCCACGTTTAACCCGATTAGTTCTGGAGCTATCACCTCTTCAACTTTTTTGATTGCTTGGTCCACTCCGCCTTGAGGATAAGAAACTACTTCAGCTTTTCCTCGACTTTTTCCAGCTGGAGCCGAGGCTCTCCCAAAACTTGAGGTTGTTACAACATCGACTTCTATTGTTTCTTCTCCACGGCTGTTAAAAACCTTTCTTGCAATTATGTCTTCAATAACTGTTGACATGCTTTCTCCTTCCATTGCTTAATAGTTTCGTGCCTCTCTTCTCTTCTCTGCCACTTCGTAAAATTGTAGAACTTCGTCAATGATTTCCACGTGAGACAACAGCATTCGCCTGCAACAGTATCTTTTGATGCCCAAGCTGTCCAAGACCTCGCCGGGTTCCTCTCCGGCTTTCACTCTTCTCGCGAATTCTTCCCACTTGTCTCCGATTAATTTGCCACACGTGAAGCATCTTACAGGTATAATCATTTTTAATCAGCCTCCTTTATCTGTAGCTTTTCTGGTCTCTGGCTCTTGCTCCCGGGCCTCCGAACTTTTTAGGTTCTTTACGTCTCGGGTCTCCAACAACCATTGTTCTGTCATACTCAACAAAAACTCTGCGTAGACGTGAACTCTTCGTCCATTTCAACAAAGCGTTTGCTATTACCATTCTTGAGGCTTCAGCCTGTCCCATGTATCCGCCACCTGAAACTTTGACATCTACGTCCAATTGCTTCAACACATCATTCCCGGCCTGCATGAGCGGTTCCATTATTTTTTCCCGTGCAATTTCTGGTTCATAAATTTCTAGGGGGATTCTGTTTATGCGTATCCTTCCAATTCCAGGCTTAACAACGGCCCGTGCTGTAGCTGTTTTTCTTTTTCCACTGATAACCAAAACTTTTTTAGCTGGCATAACTATTCACCAAGGTTCCATCCTATTTCTTTTGCGAGTTCACCAATCGTGAAATACGGGCATTTCAGTTTTTCAGCGCGAGCTTCCGCTAGAGTTTCTGTTTTCTGTTCTTTGAGTTCTTCCGGCGTTCCAATGGATACTTTAAGCCGTTTATATGCTTGTTTACCCTTAGGCTGTTTATATGGAAGCATACCTCTCACGGTTTTTCGAACTATTCTGTCGGGTCTTCTGTAATGAAATGGACCCTTTTTTGGATGCCCTACTTCAAGGAACTCCTTTGCTTCTTTTACTTTGCTTTTCTTTTTACCAGAAAGCACAGCTTTTTCAGCGTTTACAATTATTATCCTTTCGTTCTCTAGCAGTCGTTTAGCAACTATGCTAGCCATTCTGCCAAGAATTAGGCCTTCTGCGTTTATTATTGTGATTGTTTGGTTTACGGTCTTCATTTTTTCACCCGATTATCTTAACGTTTGAACCCTTCGGATTTTTCTTGATAAGTTGAAGAAGTGATATGGTTTTTCCCCTTGCAACCTTTATCTTTTCTTTCGCCTTTTCCGAGAAGGAGAAGGCTGCCACGGTTATTGGATGATCAATTTTGCCTGTGCCTATCACTTTACCCGGAACCACAACCGTTTCCTTTTTCTCAGTGTATCTGTTCAATCGGCTTACGTTCACAGCTATACGCTTTCTCCTCGGCTTTGCTAAACGTTCTGCAACATCCTTCCAAATTCTGACATTGTTTTCTCTACTCTGCTTTCTTAGGAAGCGCATAAGCATGATAAGCTCTGGATTTGTCGTTTTAGCCTTTTTCACTTTTCTTCACCTTGACTTGACCTATGAACTCCTTCAACTGTTCATTTAGGATTTTAACAGCTTCATTCATCATCCTTTCCGGAGAAAGCACGCCTGTGGATTCAATGTTGAATATAAAGGTGTCCTCTTTCCAGCTTACTTCTATCGCTGGGGGATTCATTGGGCAAACGTCAACGCAGTCTTCACATAGAGTGCAAGCCATCAAATCGCGAATCTCTATTTTGTCTCCAGCTTTGATCAAAACTTTCTTTGGACAGATTTCTACGCATTTTCCGCATGCATCGCATTGTTTGCTTATTTTGATTTGTGGGAAATACTTGTATGTGCACATTGAAACTGGTTGCCATTTCGCGTGGTTTTTTCCTTTTCCAAGTCTCGCGTAGGCTTCAAGCTTCAGGTTTTGTTCTTTAACTAGTTTTACTATGGGTATTTTGTCGCTCATAGGAGTTATATCTGGGTTTTCTGAGATCAGCTCCCCTGAATAAACAGTTCTCGTTTCTTCTTTTGCTTCTGCATCAAGTGTAAGTGAGACCCTGCAAAGGTTACATCCAAATTCGCTTTTGCATGGGCACTCTTCTGGTAAATTGTAGCCGTCCAAGTCAGTTTTGAGAGGGATTAGCCCGAGTCTATGGGCTACGATTTCATCCTGTAATATAGAAGAGTTCTCAAGTATTACAACTTCATCTATCGCCATGCATGGAACTTCCGCCAGTATGATCCTTCTTAAGGCATTCATAAACGGAACATCAGCTCCCCGAATAAGTAAACGCATGCTCATATCATTTTTTTCAAGCACTTTTATTTCCACTTACTTGAACACTCCACAAGGTCTACCATGAATACTGTGCCGTTCAAAAGAATATTGGTGCATTATTTCAACTTTTCTATCAAAAGTGAAAGCACAAATTAACATGGGTTAGACTAGACCCTTCTTCCTCTTCTGCCACCTGGTCTTCGTGTTCCATCATGAGGAATGGGTGTAACCTCTTCTATGCGCCCTATGCGGAATCCTGATCTTGCCAGAGCTCTTATGGCTGCTTGTGCACCTGCACCAGGAGTTCTTGGTCCCGAGCCTCCTGGAGCCCTTACCTTAATGTTGATTGCCCCTATTCCCTTGTCTCTGGCCACTCCTGCGGCTGCAGAGGCGGCTCGCATGGCTGCGTAAGCCGAGGACTCCATTCTACCTTCTTTCACAGACATCCCGCCGGATGTTCTCGCTATGGTTTCCGCGCCTGAGATGTCTGTTATGTGAACTATCGTGTTGTTGTAAGAACTGTAAATATGTACGACGCCCCACCTCTCAGGTTTCTTGCTCTGACCACCACTGCTACTCATCTTACGTCTCCTCTGTTTTCTTCTCCGTTGTCGGTACAGCTGCTATTGTTTGACGTAGAGAGTGACTTGGATTTGCAAAGGGGCTTTGGGGGATATATGTTATTTGGTTTTCTTCTTTCGTTGGGACTAGATAACTTGGAACAGTTACTCGCTGGTCTCCTATGACTATGTGCCCATGAGTTACGAGTTGACGAGCTTGGTAAATCGACTTAGCTAGACCTTTTCGAAAAATGATTGTTTGAAGTCTTCTTTCAAGTATATCTTCAATCGTCGAGTCCAGAATGTCGTCAAGAACTGCGGTTTCATGCATTATGCCGAGTTTTTTCAAACGCGCGAGAAGCATCTCATCCATTCTTTTGCGTTCTTCAGGTGTTTTTCCTATAAGGGAACGGGCTATTCCTCTGAACTTTGACAGCATTGTTTCATGTCGCCATAATTCACGTTTGTTCCTTAAACCATATTGGCCCAAAAGTTTAAGCTCTTCTTGTAAGACATCTACTCGCCACGGAAAACGTGGACTTTCATATTTCTTTCTCTGTTTTTTAGGATCACCCATGAATGTTACATCCTTCCCTTCTTCATCTTCTTCACTTTCACTCCGACAGCCTTACCTTTTCTTCCAGTAGTTCTTGTTCTTTGCCCACGCACCTTTAGTCCGTAAGCGTGACGATATCCGCGCCATGATTTTATCTCTTTCATCTGTTTAATATCCGTCTTTGTACTTAAATCGAGATCCGCTCTAATGAGGTGTAAATCTTTCCCAGTCTCGAGATCTTTTCTTCTGTTTAGAAGCCAGTTTGGCAGCTCAAACTTTGTTGGGTCTTTTATTATTTGTTCTATTCTTCCAAGCTCTGATTCTGTTAGAAAACCTGCCCTTTTCTCCGGGTTTGTTCCTGCTTTTTTTAATATTGCGTTTGCGAGGGTTAGGTTTACTCCTTTAATTCTCTTTAGGGCATATGGCATTTTTAGGGTGCCATCTATGTCTGTTCCTATTATTCGCAGTATGTGACGAAATTCGTTTGACATTTATCGCCGACCATTAACACTGAAGCTAACTACGGAAATAAGCCATACTTTATTTAAACCTTACTAGGAGCTAAAACCAGTTTTGAAAAAGATAATTAATTCTTGTTGATTGAATGTGATTGACAGAGTGGAGCGTTTCTTGAGGACACAATACTGAGAGGTGTCTAAGAAGAGCGATGTATCGTTTTGTTTAGGAATCATTGTGGTGTTTTAGCTGTTCAGTCCAGCATGTCTTTAGCTCATCTAGTGCAGCGCAAGAATTATTTCATCCATAGACTCAGCTGAGTCTCTTCTCATAAATTATATCAACGGAGTCTGGTGGTTCAAAGCCAAGTTTTTCCAACGCTGTGGTTATCGACTTGCGGTTGCAGGCGAATCCATAGATTTTTTTCACTGCTAAACCATGGCAATAACTCTCGAAAAACCGCATCATGCCAAGCACTGCATCGAGGTCTCCGTCTACGTAGCACGTTTGGATAGTGTCTTCATGCCATTCTCGCGCTGTCGCATCATCGAATAGTGTTAAACCATTTAATTCTCCTTTTTCGTTCTCATGCACTATTGCTTTTTGCTCTTCTACAAATCGCTTCAGGGCGGCCTTCTCCAGTGAGAACCAATGAAACAAAATCGTGTATAAGCCTGCTGCCTTGCCATAAGTTTCTGAGCTTTGTAGGTAACTCCATATTTCCTCTGTTTCGTCTTTTTCTGCCCATCTTGATTTTTTGCTTCTTTCATCGGTTACGTTTTTAGTCACCATTTCAACAAATTCTGCTACTGATTTAAATCCCAGCTTTTCCACCACCGCTTGCGCAGCCTTGTTATTTGATCCTGTTACAAGTCTTGCCACCTTTGCGCCTTTCTTTTTCGCGTACTCCAAACATTTTCGGGTTATTGCTGTCGCCACTCCCATCCGCCTATAGTTTGGATCTGTTCTCGCTGCGCTAAGCCACACTTCACCTGGCTTGTCTACGTTTAAATGGGAGATCCCAACTGGCATGCCGTCGATTGTGGCTACAAACACTCCGCCATTTTTCTCCTTAAGCCATCTATCCCAAACCTTCGGTACATAGTCACCCCAACTCCATGTTTTCTCACAGAACCTGAACACGACCTCTCTATCAGAAACGTAGGCCTTACGCACAAAAATCCTCCTTTTCAACCCTTTTACCCTCCCATCAACACAATCTGCACACGCAACTATTCAGAAAACATAAAGATAAGCCTTAAATGATTCATCCAAAATGCGTTGCATCACCACGGCAGCATGCCACACAAAATTTCTCTATGGTAACCGAAAGAGGAGAAAATAGTTTGGTTATGGCGCCGCCGGTAGGACTCGAACCTACGACCGACTGGTTAACAGCCAGCCGCTCTACCTAGCTGAGCTACGGCGGCTCATACTTTATGAGTTTTGAGTTTTCCAGTGATATTTAAGTTTAGTCATTGAACAATGCACTAACAACTTGAGTTCTCTTTTGATTTCGCGCATGGTAAATCAGAAGACACACGTCCGCATATGATGTGAAAAGAATCAAAGCTCAATTGTGTGCTCAGTATGAACGGTGATAAGGTCTCAACAGTTCTTCCAGTATAGAGAGCATTGCCGGAACTTTAGTCACTATATCTGTAAAAGTCACAATACCGACAAGTTTTTCTTCATTCATAACCGGAAGTTTTTTGACCTTTTTCTTTGCCATAAGCCCAGCCGCTTCATCTAAACTGGCTGTTTCTCTGATGGACACCACTGGACTGGTCATAACTTGCCGCGCAGTGAGGATTTCTGGCGAAGCACGGCTCCACCACCCTTCTGAGGATGTCACGCTCGGTTATGATGCCTACCGGCCTGTCGCCTTGCACAACTATTATGGAGCCTATATCAAACTTGTTCATAGTAGCCACAACCTCTTTGACACTAGAGTCCAGTCGCACCACTCTCACATCTTTTGACATTATGTCTCTAACAAGAACTATACCCGCCATCTCACTTTGCCTCCAAACCACGACTAATTATTATAGTCTCGGTTCTTTATGTGTTTTGACCCTTCAGGAGAAAAATGAAAAATGTTCCTCGAACAGAAAGGATAAGTGTACCAACACTATGCGCTTCTGCATCGGTTAGCATACTTAAACAATAAGAAACGTCTGCTTGCAGATGATACACCTCAGTTTCACCTATGATCTTATGACTGCAGGACAATATGAGTGAATCAATGTCATCGAGATAACAGATGTGAATCAATAATTACTGTTTTGCGAAACAGATGAGAGTAAAGTTTAAATACCTACTTAATGTAGTAACTTAGCTATTAAACCAAAATATAATCGAGGTGTAGCAAAATGGTCAGTGAAGGAAGAGGACGTTTGTTCAGAAGGACAGACGGTAAGTACTTGATCTATCTGCCAGTGTACTTGGCTGAAGACAGCATGTTCCCATTCAAAGGCTCAGACAGCATACTTGTAAAAGTAAGCTTCAAACCTGGCGGAGACGAGAAACTACTCATAGAAAAGTGGATAGAACCAGAACCAGAAGAACAGTAAGATCAAAGCATTAGCGCAGTTCATAAGATTCAACATTTCAATTGCAGGGCAGAGAAAAACTCAAAGTATTTACGAACAACCTCCTTTTTTTAACATTAGAAAATTTCTGTTGATTAAACGATATAGTTATCCACTGTCTAGATTCCAGCCCTCTTCACTTTAAACTCTACTATCTTGACAAAAACTTCATACAAAGACCGTAGAATCGTTCCACGCCATTTCCCAACGAACCCCAAACGAATCAATTCACCTATCCAATAAAGGTCATGCCTCAAACATTTAACCAGCAACTCCTTATGAAGCTCACTCATCTCAGTTTCCTCGAACCAATCCTCATCTTTCAATCCACCCATCGGAACGAAAAACAAAGGCACAATTAAACTTCTAATATCCTTAAGGTCATCCATCAACTCGATTGTTTTGATGATATCTTCTTCTGTTTCTTCTGGCACGCCTACGATTAGTGTGCACGCTGGAATGAGATTGTTGTCGTGCATGAGCCCCACGCCCGTGCGAACGACCTCAGGCCATTCCTCAGGTTTAAACGGGTGAGCCTTAGCCGGCATAGTTTTCTTCGCAAGCTCCGCCGAACCTGTCTCTATCCCGATTTCTGCACCCAACCATGGTTGTTTCTGCAGTATAATCTCACAGATTTTCGAGAAAAGCTTTGGTTTGGACGCCACGGCTGCAAGGGAGCAATGGCTCCATCATATCCCATCGCATTTTTCCACAACAAGCTCATGAAGTTTGATGAGTTTTTCATCGTTCGGAATGGTGTTTTTAGAACCGTAAAGCATGACATCTTCAGCGTGAAAGCACACACACCCTTTGTTTCTCATGGTCACATCTATTTCCCGCAATATATTCTCATACGGATACCACCTTAAGGGCCTTAACGTCACACTGCAGAATTTACATCCTCGACAACATCCACGACCGATTTCTATCAAGTTGTCAATCGAAGGCGCTACGATTTCCGGTATCTCTTCCAAACTTGGAGTTTCTTTAACTGGTACTTCGTAATATTGTGGACAATCATCATCGTCCAGTGCAGCTCGAAAGATTTTCCCAACAACCTTTTCAGCTTCACCAGCGATTATACAGTCTATCCCATGCTCCTTAACAAATTCCGGTCTGTACTTGAACTCCCAAACACCAGGACCGCCCAAAACAATTTTTAAACCTCGGTTTTTCGCTTCCTGAATTTCTGGCTTTTCCATTAAGACACGGGAGTATTGGGCCAGAAATGGTTCTTTCCTCAGAATAGTAGCGAGAGTGCTTGATGCTGGACCTATGCCAAAGGGGTCCATAACATGGATACCTAAAACCTTGGCATCATTAATGTGTTTTCCTAGATGGTCTGGGTCAACGGTTAGTACATCAAATCCTTCATTTAAGAGCTGAGCTTCAATCTTTCTCAATCCGTAAGGAGCTGCAACTGGTATACCGTCTTTTGTTTTGATTGGCGGAAAAAAGAGCCGTTTATAAAGCCAGTCCGGAATCACATTCGGAGGAGCACATGTTCCAAAACCCACGAATATGTTGTGATGGTACTCACTCATTAGAGTTCGGTCAGCGGTTAAGAGTATTTTATCGCTCACGGTTGTTGTTCGCTCCTGAAATAGATATTGTTAATTCCAAAACATTTAAATTTTGATATATCGACTAAACCTCACGGTGAAACCTTGGCGCAACCCATTAATACTTTTGGCAAATTCTACTACTCTACAGCGCTTAAGCAATACGTCAAAGTCACTAGGATTGAAAGCTGGCTTGGGTGGATTTTCAGTTTTTCTTTTGGTTGCGTATTCTTAGGTTTACCTTCCATTTGGCGAATGATTTTTATTTCATTCGCTTTTTTATTTGCTACTGCCAGCGTCTTTGTTTTGAATCAATTTTTTGACAGAGAAGATGATAAGGAAAACGTTATCAAGTCTGACTTACTTGTGGCATCGGGAAAGATGGCGCCACGAACAGCATTAGTCTTTTCCTTTTCACTTATTGCTTTTTGTTTAGTCTTAGTAATTTCAGCCGATGTCAACCTTATACCTTTATTCCTCATTTATCTTGCTTTTTGGACTGCATATTCTGCTCCACCTTTTAGACTTAAAGCCGTACCAATCGTAGACTTCATCATTTCAGGCATAGGGGCTGGTCTGCTTCCGTTTTTAATAGGTGCAAGTATTTCTCGCCCATTAGCCAACAACTTATTAGTCATTTTACTGAGTGCCATACCATTGATATTGGCTCATTGCAGCGGTCACATTTTGCAAGCTTTAGGTGATTACGAAGCAGATCGGAAAGCAGAGATTCAAACCTTTGTTGTTAAATATGGAAGGAAAAAAGGCACTGTTTTGATGGGTCTTTTGTCTCTTGCAACGGGGGTTTTCCCCTTTATTTACGCTGGCTTCGGTTTATTATCTCTCAGCTATATTCCCCTGTTCTTCATACTGCTCTCATTCTGCATACCAATCGCTAGACGTTACATAAACGTACTTGAAGACCCAACAACAGAAAATGTCGTCACTTTACATAAAGCAGTGAGAAAATACGGAATACTGATAATGTTGGTGGTAGGGATTTATGTACTTGCCGGAAAAATTCTTGCTTTCTAAGACTGCACAACTTTCACACTCAACGTTAATAAAAAGGGATGAAAAATGAGTTTACTAGATGTGCTGTCTGGGATCATAACGATTACTTGCGGAGTTGTAATTGGGACTGTACTCACGTGGATTATCAGCTACTATATGGTCAAAAGAGTTCTGCCAAAACTTTTGAACTCTTTGAGCAACAACCCTGAGGTCATAAAGGCGATCCAAGCGATGAGAATGAACTCTAACTGCGAGCAAACTCAAACGAAGACTCCAGACAAAAGAAGTGAGCAACAAGAAGCTCATACCTAGCTTAGATTGATACCGACATTGAAAAATGTAATAATCCTTTCAAGGGTGTCGAAATGTGTTCATTTGAGTCTTCGAGATTAAAGAAAAGAAAATTTCGGTTGCTCATCCAGAAAGATGTCATCTTTGTCTTGTCTGCAAGGCGGAGTGCCTTATTCCCACCATCAAAATCGCTGAGATAGCAGTTTTAACTGGCGAAATTAAATAAAGGAATAACCGTTCTTCCGAGAAAAATCACCTTCAAAATAATTAGTGAACACTTGAACTGTGGGCATGAATTGTGTAAAATATTACCGTGGATATCATAAAACGCGAGCTAGGTTTTTCTGTGATTAATCAAGTCCATAAGAACTTGCTTAAGCGGTTTGTTGAATATTCCCTGTACTTTCCTGAGAAGACGTTCACCTCTCCTAGTTAAAGAATAATACCTCAGCCTTCTTTTCCCCTTCTCAACCCATTCACTCACAGCAAATCCTCCCTTCTCTAGTTTACGGAGAAAGGGATACACCATGGCAGGCTTCAGTTTTTGATCCGTCAACCTCTTAAACTCCAAGATAAGCTCATACCCATGTCTAGGTTTGTCCGAAAGAAGCCACAAGATGACTGGCCTTTCGAGTCCGCGTAGAAATGCGTCATTGACTTTAACCATCAAATGTTCACCATAAAAGTATTTTAAATTTTGATATATCAAGCTTTCGGAGAATTTAAGAATCTGAACATGAACCATAAATGTATAAACTAAGATACGTATGATTATTGTTTTTGGGTGGACACTCTAATGGCAGATTTAGAATCAGACATCATTAAGGCTACTGTAAGAGGTTTCAGCAGAGTCCTAATTCTGTGGTTAATAAGCCAAAAACCCATGTCAGGCTACAGTGTTAAAAAAGAATTAAAGAGGTTGACCGGACAAAATTTCCATTCAGGCGTAGTATATCCTCTTTTGTATGACCTAGAAGAAAAGGAACTGATCACTGGACAATGGATGCAGAAAGGTCGGAAACGAATCAAATATTACTCGATAACAGAAGAAGGCACAAAGCTTTTAGACTTTCTACGAAAAATTTCCGAGATGCCCATTAAGGAGATTCTTGAGGGCTTCATCAGTTAGAATGATTAATACCTCTCTCTTCTGAGAAAATTGCATGTTTATCTTTCAACATTCCGTATCGAACCATTACAAGATGCTACAGAATAAAGATTTTTGACGTTTATTAAGCATATACAAGTTTATGAAGACCCTTGGAGTCTACAGCAGAGAACCTGCAATGAGTTCTGAGTTTTAACGCCTGTACACAAAGTTCGATATTAAAATTGAAGCATAATAGGTTTATCTCCTCGTGAGAGAGAAGATGAAGAATTCCGATTGGAGCACCAGACACATGTTTAGGTAACGCTGAAAACCCGCTCTTCGAAAAGAGGTGCTACTTAGAACTGCAAAAAATTCTGGAAAAGAGACCCTGAATTTAGGATTAAAAATAAAAGAATTGCGTTAGAAAAACATATATGGTATGTCATCAATTTGAATGTTCTATCAATAAGGTGAGCAACGTGCAAAAACTGATTTTAGTTGGCGGAGCAGCTGGAGCTGGAGTTGCAAGGACATCCGTTTTAATAGGCAAGACATTCACAAGACTCGGTTACTACGTTTTCAACTATCGAGATTACCCTTCACTTATAACAGGCGGTCACAACTTCAACGTCTTGAAGATATCTGACAAACCAGTTTATTCCCATGAGACATTCTGTGATGTAATCATCGCATTAGATCAAGAAACAATAGATAGACATGAAAAACAATTAAACGTAGATGGATTTGTATTAGGCGATAGAAGCCTGAGCACGAAGAATCTTGTCGGAGTTGATGTTGGATCCATAATCAAGAAGCTTAGTGTTAGAAAAGTGTTCGGTAACAATGTTTTAATCGGCTCTCTGTTCAAGCTTTTCGGTTTGCCCATTGATCCGTTCTTGGAGGTTATTGAAGAACAGATCAGAAAGAAAGCTGAAATAGTGAAGGAATCAGCCAGAGAAGGCTACAACGCTGTCGAACAGAGAACGAGACTGTTTGAAGCAAACGGAGGAAAAAAATATTTTCTAACAGGAAATGAAGCGGCATCTTTGGGTGCAATAGCTTCTGGTTTAGATGTTTATATAGCGTATCCAATAACGCCTGCGACACCTGTCTTACACTTTCTCGCAGCCAGACAATTAAAGCACAGCTTTCTAGTCGCTCAGCTTGAAAACGAAATAGCCGTCATCAACGCTGCTTTGGGAGCCAGTTACGCTGGCGCCATGACCATGGTTGGAACATCAGGCGCTGGTTTCTCTCTAATGGCTGAAGCTATGAGCCTGCAAGGTATATCCGAAGTTCCACTTGTTCTCTATCTAGGTCAAAGAACAGGGCCGGCTACAGGTGTCCCAACATACACTGCGCAGGGCGATCTTAAGTTTGCTCTCAACGCTGGTCACGGCGAATTCCCGCGTGTTGTTATCGCACCTGGAGACCCTAAGGAGGCTTTCTACAGAGTTATGGAAGCTTTCTACTTGGCTTACAAATACAGGGTGCTGTGCATAGTATTATCTGACAAGCATTTAGGTGAGAGCACATTCACCCTTGACGGCTTTGAAGAGCCGTTAGTTAAGCCTTCACGGTTCATCGTTGAGAAGCCTTCAACCGAATATAAAAGCTACTTGATGACTGAAAACGGTGTTTCACCGCGAGCCGTTCCAGGTCAAGGTGCGTTTGTCAGAGCTTCCAGTTACGAGCATGATGATTATGGATATACAACGGAAGATCCAGAATGGGTTGTCAAGATGAATGAGAAGAGACTTGGGAAAATCGAATATCTCAAACAGGAGATAGATAGACTGAATCCTGTTACTGTCTACGGTGAAGGAAGAAACCTGATTGTAGGATGGGGCTCAACGAAAGGAGCAATTCTTGATGCTATGAGAGAACTTGACGATTTCAGGTTTCTACAGGTTTCCTACCTAAGCCCGTTTCCAACCGACAGAGTGAGAAAAGAAGTTGAAGCATCCGACAATGTTGTGCTTGTAGAGAACAACCTCACAGGTCTACTCGGTCAAGTAATAGCTGAAAAGACGGGATATTTCATCAAAAACAAAGTTTTGAAGTATGACGCTCGAGCATTCACACCTCATGAACTTGTCAATGAAGTTAGGAAGGTGATTGAATGAGTTCAAAAATGTTAGGCGTAGGAGATTTAGGTACAAAAGCAACGATCACATGGTGCCCAGGCTGCACAAACTTCGGCATTCTGAGAGCTGTGAAGACCGCTGTGGTCAACCTAGTTAACAATGGTAAAATCGACTTGAAGGATGTGGTCGCCGTTAGCGGCGTAGGCTGCCATGACAAAATATATGATTATCTGAACTGCAACGGGTTCCACTCAATTCACGGCAGAACATTGCCAACGGTTGCAGGCATCAAAATTGCAAACCCAGAGCTAACAGTTATAGGGTTTGGTGGAGACGGCGCTACATATGCGGAAGGCATTTCTCATCTCGTTCACATCTTCAGATACAACATTGACGCAACTTTTCTTGTCCACAACAACCAACTCTTCGCCTTGACAACCGGCCAGGCAACACCAGCAAGTCCAAAAGGATTCGTCGGACCCTCAACGCCGTTAGGCGTAGCTGAAAAACCCCTGAACCCAATTGCTTTAGCGTTGATCAGTGGCGCCACTTTCGTGGCGAGAGGTTACGCCTTAGACTTGCAGCATCTGACAAAACTCGTTGAAGAAGCCATAATGCATAAAGGATTCGGTTTCATCGATGTTTTACAGCCTTGCATAACTTATCAGAATACCATACCTTACCTAAAAAAGCACCTGTATAAACTGGAAGAAACTGGTCACAAGACTGATGATCTCAAAGAAGCATTAAGAAAATCCCTTGAATGGGATTACTGTACCATCGAAGATGCAAAGATTCCCATTGGTATTTTCTATAGAGAGAATAGACCAACTTATGATGAACAGTGGCCGCAGCTGAAGAAACCTTGGTACACCGTTGAAAGAAGAATCGATTGGAAGCAAATCGTCGACGAATTCAAGTAACGGCAAAAACTCTTTTTCAACCAACGCTTTTCAAATATTTTTCTATTTCGTTTTCTGCGTTGTCCGCTTTTATGAATATTGGCACGTTTTCTATGCCAGTAGCTATATAGCTTGAAAGAAGCCACTCGCCTGGTGCGAACTCCAAGGTTTTTTCTAGTATGCCCTTGTCTATCATGAACGTGTCGCTGATTAGTGCACGGTCGTACGGTCGTGGCAATGTGCCTACAAAGTATGTGTGAAGTTGTTGTAGAGCGTTGGTGTTTAAGTAGGCGATGCGCTGCGTGGCTATGCACGCTCCTAAACCGTATTTTCTTCCTTGTCTAAGCAAAGTTTCAACATACCTAGAACATTTGGCATCCATGCCTGACGAGCCGCTTAAGCTTGGTATAAATTCTTGTGCCTCGTCGAAAACCAGTAGAATGTATGGCTTGACTTGAAATCTACGTTTTCTCCTCACAAGTAAATCTTGTGTTAGCGTCACAACAAGGTTTTTTATTATGAACGGGTCTGAAATTGAAACGCAGACAAGCCTTGCTTCACTTTCCAGCAGTTGGCGGATTTTCTCTGCCGTCAATCCACGGGTGTCTTTTTTCTCTTTTTCTTGTTTTTTCCTTATCCTATCAATTATTGTGTTTCTCGTGGTTGCCCATGCAAATAAACCGCTTCTTTCAGAAACCTTGAACTCTTGAACAGCCTCGGTGGCAACCGCATCTATGTAATTTACAAAGTCTTCGCTTACCTCTTGGTTTTCATTTAAGCCATGTTCTTCCGAATACTCAAGTATGGCGTCGTGTATTTTATCTATAGCGTTCATGTAATGCGGTCTGCTAATGTTGTCTTTTCTCTGAGCTTTAAGCTCATCCAAAAATTGGGCATAGGTGGGAACCTTCTGCCTAGGCATTTTGTAATAGGCGAGTTTATTCTGCTCCATTATACGCTTCAAACCAGCCTTAATTCTTTCATCAGCTTCGTACTCCCGTGGTTTAACAATGGAATTGAAAAACTGTTCCAAAACGTCGATTTTGTGTTCAAGAATAATTTTTGCTGGAACATTCGGGTCTGCTAGTATATCCAGCAATAAGAAGACGTATTCGCAGCTTATGTCAAAAATTATGACTTTCGTGTCCTTTGTGTGCAGCAAGATGCGTCTAAGGATGTCTGACATTAAATTGCTTTTTCCGCCGCCTGTGAAGGCGAAAACGCCGAAGTGGTAGCGGATAAGTTTCTCAAAATCGACGTATATTGGGATGACGGTTTTGCTTGTCTCAAACATTTTTATTATTCCGAGCCTCGGGTCGGCTCTGGCATTTTCTACGGTTTGAGAAGGGTCTATGCCAAATTTTTCAGTTATCTTCTGGTTGTACATGCGGTTTATCATTTTGCTGTTCAAAATGTAGATGGGACTGCCGACGATGGGGTATGAGAAGCCTTTGATAAACTTGAATTCAGAGTTTTTGTTTGTTATTAGGTCATAGTTTATTGGAATTGCGTTTATCTGAATCATCATCGTAGATGTGTCGTTTGTCTGCCAATCCATCTCGGACTGCTCTATGATCTCAAACTGCATAGGATAATAACCGTGGTCTGACAAGCCGCGTAAGCCGAAATGTTCAGGCCAGACCCTGCTGATCTCCATGAGCGTGTATCTTTCCTCGTCTTGTTCTGACTGCTTGAAATTTTTGACAGCTAGAAGCATGCCCTCCTCCATGAGTCCCATGAGGTCTTTTTGGTATTCAACTTTGATGCGGCAGTGGTAACGAGATCCTGTGCCTCCGAGTTTGGTTTCTTCAGTTCCACCAAAATATTTTGGAATGACAGCAGCTAATCTCCCGTGGAATCTGTCATCGATATCCGTAAAGCAGAAACTGTTAAATTCTTTCTCTTCTTGCGGCTTCAATGGTTGCTCTCCTCTCTCTGAAAGTGCTCATATAGAATATGAATCTTCTCAATTTATGGTTATTGAGTATCCAATTCGCCGTGGTGTCCACGATGCGTTTGAATTGGCTGTAGTTCCATTTTGCAATCTTGTCGGCAATGAATAGAGGTTTGTTGTGGCCGAAGGCTTCTGGTATACTGGAAGGCGCCATGGCAGCCAAAAGAGTCATTGTCAGGTTTTGAAGTTTGTTTGTAACATTTTTATCTATAAACAGGATAACTTCAACGGGCTCTTTTGCACCACCGAACTCGTTCCAGAACTCTACGACGTTTTCGGGCTTGTAATCATATTCTGGATAGACCATGCGGTCTGTAAGCAAGACATTACTCCGCAACATAGGGTCGGTTTTGGCTTGGCTTAGCTGCACATATGTTTTCAGAAAGGTTTTTTCCAGGCTTACCCTGTTTTTTATAGCCCCTGAAACATAGCCTCTGCGGTTTTGCATGTCTAAAACCATAGTTCTGAAGGCTGAATCGTACTCTATTAGGCTCCATGGAGGGATGATTTTCTCTGGGTTGAGTATGCTGACTGACTGGAGTATCATGCGGTCAGTGTTTGGCAGTTTTTTAAATTCTTTCGGCGAAATAGGTCTTTGTAGTAGACCGTCATTTTGCATTATTGGAATCAGCTGACGCTTAAAATCTCTTGCAGCTGTGTCTTTTGTCATGCCTACGAGCAGAATTCGCTTTTTCCAGCACTCCTCCATAAGCAAGTGTAGAGTGAAAAGCGTTAGAAATGCAATGTCAAGCGTTGTTAGCCATTGCTCCTCGCCATCCCTCAGAACCTTCATTAAATTTGCTGTTTTTGTTTCATGTTTTTTCGTGAAAAAGAAGTGATCGCCCAGATCCGTAACAAGCTTCCTAATGCGCTCCCAAGTTGTTGTGTACTTATCGTTTAAAGCGTAAGTTTCGTTTTTCTCGTTTAGAAGGTCATTTTTAACTAGGCGTTTGAGATAGCGCTTTGCCCTTTTTGTTCTCTTTTCATCAGCTATTTCAAATTCTGTTAAGATCTGCCTTTCAGTCATGCTTCCCTTTTGCCTGAGTAGATGGATTATTGCGTACCGTAAGTAGTCGCCTCTTGGAGGTGGCAAACCTAAAGCTTGATTGTAAACGTATTGTCTTGCAATTGTTAAATCATTTTTGTCTATTGGTTCCCCGTCAATTTTGTATCCGAATATGCTGCTTTTTGCCTTCCACAGTTTACGTTTTGAAGTGTCATAAAGAAGGCTGGCCCGTTCGATGGATAGGCTTCTGTCTAAAAGAATTATTCTTACATTCTGTTCAGGGTCTGTGGCTAGTTTATAGGCAAGGTAGTATTCTGCAAAGGTCATTATCCAATTCGCAATCGTAGCATTGTTTATTATAGCCTCATCCCTTAACGGCTTGACTTCTTCTGGTTGTTCCACGTCAGAAAATGTGTGATCTATGTCTGGGATCTCATTGATGTACACGGGTACAACGCTTGAAATGCCTGCACTCTGCCGAAGTGTTCTTTCATCATATCTGATTTTTGGCTTATCATTTTCCAGAAACGTAACTGTGCCCGTTGAGGCGTAAGCGCCGCCGAAGAAAATCACAAGATCAAAGAGTGGACGTGAATACATGGTGCCATCTATACCTGCAAAACGTACAGTTGAAGATCCGAAAAATTCCTTAGCTGTTTTCAAGGCTTGTTTACAGTTGAAATTCATGATTATAAGGTTTGAAATCGGGTCGTAGAGGTCTTTGAGTGATGAAAAACGTTGCTCGTAATCTAGAACTTGCATTGAAGCTCCGAGCTTAAGTATGTCACTTGTACGTTTCACCGCATCACTTAGAGATGAACTCACCTGGCTTCTTCCTCCTCTCACAAATAGGTCGTTTAGCAGTAAAAACGTTGCCAACACTTATCAACGTAACGTTTCATGTGAAAACAGGTGCTCGTTTCTTAATAGCACACGGGGTATGTTCACATTCTCGCGCGCATGACCCACAGAAATATACTTCTGCATGCAGCAAAGAATCATCTTATTTTTTGAAAACGAGCCAATACGACCTACCCCCCCTATTTTTTTCTGGAGTCCTTGCAAACTACTCAGAAACAGAAATTGTGGAGCGCGCGCAGAAGGAAATTTTTATTGATAACTTATATCGGGCATTTGTATATTTGAGGTTTGATGGTGAAAAGAGAATGAATAGGACAATTGAAAATCTGAAGGACGCGTTTGGAGGTGAGTCGCAAGCAAATAGGCGCTATCTAGCTTTTGCTCGAAAGGCTGAGAATGAAGGCTTCACGCAAGTTGCAAAACTTTTCAGAGCAGCAGCAGAAGCGGAGACAGTACATGCTCTCAATCATCTACGAATAATGGGACAGATAAAATCAACGATCGAGAACCTGGATGTTGCGGTTTCTGGAGAGACCTTCGAGTTCAAGCAAATGTACCCAAAATATTTAGGTACCGCGAAACAAGAAGGCGATCATCAAGCAACTTGGAGTTTTGATGTAGCCAACAAGGTTGAGCAGGTACACGCTGGTTTGTTCTCCAAAGCGGTTGAGGCGTTAAGAAATAACAAGGAATTGGCAAAAACCGACTATTATGTCTGCAGCGTCTGCGGAAACACGGTCGAAGAGATGGCACCAGAAAAGTGTCCAATCTGTGGAGCACCAAAGCCAAAATTCTTCAAGGTAACTTGATGACCTAGTGGGGGGCGGAGGTGAAGGAAATTGATGAAATTGATAGTGGACGTAAGAAGTAGAGAGGAGTACTCCAAAAGTCACATAAAAGGATCCTTAAACATTCCTCTATTCGATCTAGAGTACTACATCGACTTTCTGAAAGACAAAAACGTTCTTTTATACTGCGACACTGGAAGAAGAGCTAGGATGGCAGTTGAATACTCAAGGGAGAGAGGAGTTAAAGCAATTGTAATTCCACTTGAAGAACTTGACAAATACGAGAAAGAGGGGAAACCAATAATATGCGCTTTAAACTACCTCTCAGTGAAGCCTGGTTTGGAAGAAGAGTTTGAAGAAAAAACCAAAGAGTTATGCCGTGTAACTTATGGAAAGAAAGGGTTCCTAGGCTCAAAAATATTCAGGGTTTCAACGATCTCCTATGGGGGAAGTGGGCTTCAAGGAACATACGAAGATATCGATGTCAAACCAACAAAATACGTAATGTTGACTTACTGGAAAAGCAAAATAGCACATGAAGAATTCCACAAAGATCCAGACATTGTCGAAGGGTTCATGGGTTTGATGAAATACCTCTCAATCATGCCCTATGAAGAATATGGTGAAATAATAAGATAAGAATGTGTACCTACGGATACATTAGAGGCCAGAATATGATGGGGGCAACTGAACAGGAAATTCTAGCCGAGATCCGAACTTTGTTAGCGTTAGAGAGAAACTATCTGGCAGAAGAAAGAACAGCACTCGCTGAATTCAGAACAGGTTTAGCACTTACCGTCATAGCTCCTGCCGCGAGCACGCTTATCGCATACATTTTTTCTTTTTTAGAAGTAGAACGTGTTCTTCTCTTCGATGTGCTCAACTTCACTTTTTTCGCCATTCTTACTGTTTGGGGAATCTGGACCAGCTTTCGTTCACGTTCTAGATTGGCCAAAATAAGGAAGAAAAAAACGATTCTAAAGCACCGTGAATGCGAGATTACGAGAAAGTCAAAAGCTGTACATGATCTCCTCTACGACTGCATAGCTTTAGAAGCTGCCCAATAAAATGAAAGGCTGCTTCATGCTTTGTCCTTCAACTAAAGAAAACAAACCCACACCTCAGTCTGTGTTTATGCGCGCGGGGGAATTAAATAATTCTGCAATGTTTATTTGGAGAACCAATCTTCATCAAGATGGAACATGAAAGAGACTGGCTCTCCTAAATTGTTATTCGAGATGTTGGATTTAAGTCCTATCCGTCCA
>Ga0209979_1000754_pt1 | contig 40270 bp, 34 predicted proteins | sample AnhtaG_FD_183114 | JGI IMG/M metagenome (GOLD analysis project Ga0209979, IMG submission 183114) | Deep subsurface microbial communities from Anholt, Denmark to uncover new lineages of life (NeLLi) - Anholt_01485 metaG (SPAdes) (version 2) | ecosystem: Environmental > Aquatic > Marine > Oceanic...
CAAGTAGTATCCAAAATCCTGCCCCCCATGGGGGGCACCCCCTAACGGTTATAAGCTAAGGATACGTGTTAAGAAGAAACGGTAAAAATAACTGTCGTTGAAGGGAAATTATAATTGACGCCAGACACCTCTTTAATAACAGTGGATTATGAAAATATTGCCAATTTCAAACTTGGTGAAAACAAAGCCAATACGAACCCAATACGAACCCAATCAAAGCCAATACAAAGCCAATACAATGCCAAAACAAACCCAATCAAACCCAATTCCCATCAAACCAAAACCCATTTTCCGCAAAGCCTGTAAATCTATTTAATTTAACCACGTCTATATGACCTGAGATCAAAATCACTACATACACCCATCAATCCTCCCCAGGTTTCTGTTTTTCCTTCAATTGTACGTTTTTCAAGATTAATAAACACAAATGTTATGCCGTAGGAATCCTTTCTATACGCTCTAACACCCTCTCTATCTTCTTTTCTTATCCTTCTGTAACCATGCAATCCTATATTACCCTTAATCTTTCTAAACAAACTTACATCTATTGGTATCGCACCTTTTCTGATCTTTCTATTCAATAGTACTGCCTGCCATAAACGCCGATATGGAAATCTCTTCTTGACCATGCCACATACACCACTTAACAGCAAACTGCTTACTCGTAAGAAATCCCAAACAATCTCAACAAATCATGGAATTAAGGAATTAAGGTGTCCGCCTGCCCCATAGGGGATACCTTTTTCTCCTGCCTTTCCGTTTATCAATTAGTTCCGATGCAACCATGTTTGTCAACCCAAAAATCCCCAAAATCCAACAATGAACCCCAAATTCACCGCCCTATTTTAATCCCTCCAATTCCCAGTCGCCAGCCCTTTCTCTTCCCACTTCTACCTTCTCTCCCCACCCAATCGTAAATCGCAAATCGTCAATCGAAAATCGCAAATCACGCCCCTTCTCCCCGCCCCTTTATCCTTTCACTTCGACATTCGATATTCCTTGTTCGATATTCGATATTCCTTCCATCGTCTCTCGTCCCCCGTCCATCGTCCATCGTCCCTCTTCTATCTCCCGTCTTCTGACTTCCGTCTCCCGTCTTCTGACTTCTGCCTTCTGTCTTCTGTCTTCTGACTTCTGACTTCTGTCTTCTGTCTTCTGACTTCTGCCGTCTTCGACATTTGAATTTTGCTCATTCGATTTTGTTTTGGATTTCGGATTTCGAGTTTCGGATTTGCGAATTGTTCATTTCGAACAATTCGTGCAAGTCGCCTTTTCGAAAAGTGCCAAAAAGTGCACATTTTTGTTAATTTTTTGCAAATTTTTGCGAATTTCTGTTAATTTCTGTCAATTTCTGTCAATTTTTGACCCCCTTTTTCGCTCAACTTGCACAAGTCATGCGAGATTCCGTGGAATTGTTCTTGACGCCCACCCCCATTTTTACCCCAAAATCAGCGATTGTGCCCTGAAATGTCCCCACATTATACCGATTTTCACAACAGGCGCTTGCGTATTTGCTTCGAACCACCCTTGATTTTGACTCAGAATCAAGGCCTCTTCTTTTTTGTTTTCTTGTTAAAACTTGCGTATTTGCTTCGAAAATCAATTTCTTAAAAGCTGTGAAGCAGCGTCAAACTTTAGAAGTTGTGCACGGCATTATAAAAATCAAACTGCTGAAGAAAATTGCTATTTATCGAACGGCAGCTTGACCCCTCCTTTTTCAGTTTTAGTGATATCGGGTTTTTTCCCGACGCCGTAATCTTTGGTAACCTTTTTAACTCGGCAGACCAGGCCTTTTGAAATCCTGGACAAATCACCATAAACTACTTTTGCAAATGAGATTGTGTGCCCAACCCTTTGAATTCTTAGTGTGGCGATGCGATTTTCGACCCTGCCGAGCGACTCTTTGGTGTCGGGGTCGAACAGTTCCCGGCTCTCGGCAAAGACGTCGAGCAACATACCTTTTTTCATTCTGTCACCGCCCTGATTCAGGATTACCTGGCCGTCTTGCTGTACGGCGACGATCCTTATGGGGTAGACGCGGTCAATAATAGCTTCAATCACGTCGTTTGCTACAACCCGGATGAAGGCATCACGGACTTGTGCCGGGTCCCATTCTGCGGGGTTCTGCTCGTCGGCAAGCTCTCTGACTTGTTGGTTTTCGAGATATTTTTGGGCGACGGATGCATAAGCAATCTGCTTTGTGGAGCTGTCAATAAGTCGATAATCAAAAGCAAATCTGGCTTTGAATTCGCGGCTGGTATAGTCGGCCACCTGCAAGTATCTCTCAATTTTCTCGATCTTGGCTTCGGATATTGTCCCCACGAGCAGGTAATCGGCGCCGAGAGTTTCAGCGACTTTTGCCTGTTCGCCCAGAGGCGCGTCCAGAGAAAGCAGCATTTTCTTTTCCTTGAGAAAGTCACTGATGCTTTCTCTGTCCAGGACGGCGAATTTGTTGGTTTGAGTCAGTCCCACCGCAAGACGCTGGGCGAACAGGGCCGCCAGGTTATCAGCGGGGACCGAGACACCCAGGAAGGGGTACTTGTTTTTGAGTGTTTTAACCGGCATTAGGGCTATGTTGACTCTTTTAGTACGACGGCGGTCGGCATAGTCATAGACGGCGACTTTGAGTTTGACCTGGTAAGTGCCTTCATCGATTTGTTTCTCTTCGAGAACATCATAGGTTTTTACCAGGCCCGCTATTTCGGTTGTATAAGCGGTGCCTTCTGTTGCGACATCTACCGAGCCGAACTCAATCCTTTTGCCGTCGGGCCCTTCGGTGGTGATGCCGCCGCCGGCGCCGCGGAAGGCAAATTCATAGCTGCCGGAATCAACTTTGACGCCTCTTACCTGGCCAACGGCTGTGTAGAGGGCGTTCTTTATGGCCTGTTTTCTGTCGGGGCCCCGGCCGATTACTTCGCGGATAACTACGTTATTTGTGTCGGTACGCAAAAGGCCGCGGGCTGCGTCGGTTTTGCTGCCGGCATTACCAACAGGGTTGCGTCCGCCTGCAGACGGGTTCTCAGCAAACAAAATTGCACTTGCCAGTAAGCAGAAAGCCAATATAGTCAGTACTCTTTTCATTTTTCGACCCTCTCAAAAAGCGAACTATTAAAGTTTTTTACCAGGCAACAGACTTATTGCTGCCCCTTTTTCCGACGAATACTTCATCCTGCCAATAGGTCAGGCCGGTTACGGAATTGGACAGCATGAGTTGGAAATAATACTCAACCTGCTGGCGGTTTTTGTCGTAGCGGATGTTCCTCTGAAAGATTTTTCCCTTGATGCTGAAGTCGAAAGCCTGGAGTGTTCCTCTTTCCGGGATTGTACTTTGGTCAAACTCTTCATCATCTCGCAGTTCTCGTCCTTCACGAATGAGCTTGTCGGCGTCGGTGCCGACGGCGCGGGTCATAACTGCCTGTCCGCTCCTCAAGATCTCTATTTCAATTTTTGACATTAGCTGGTCGGTGTCGATTCTCTGCATTGTATCGTTGACGATTCGCCCCTTGGCGACGATAGATCTGCCGCCCCCTTCCTTTTTCAGCGCGCCGGAAGCGAGCAAGGACTGCACGAGCCGACTTGCGGCGCGGTCAAAGTCCCTGTAGTCCAGGGCTATGACAGGTTTTCCCTCATCGTGCATAACATCGATGTTTACGGTTTCCTGCGCACAGCCTGCAATTAAGATACCGACCAATGTTAGGAATTGTAGTATTCTTGCTTTCATAATTTACTCCCACTTTCTTGTATCCATTCTGAAATTGACGGCTTCCGGTCTCGGCGCGACGGCCTTAAAGCTGAAGGGGGAATTTCCCATTGCCGACATCGACAGCCACACACTTGTTTTAGTCTCAACCAGCAATCCGCTTTCATCGAGCCATTCGACCCTGTACCTGAAACGTTTCGTTCTGTAGGACTGATTGAATCCGCTAACATGGAGTTCGCGGAGGCCACCGTCATTCGTGGTCAGCAAGGCATTGGTTATAACGATTCCTTGGCCGATCAAGTCACTGAAGGCACGGGCAACGGGTCTGGTAACGATGTTACCACCGAGAGTGTCAGGTCTGATTTCGTCTCGCACGTGGATTCTCGAGTCATGCGGCTGGTAACAGCCATAGGCCAGAACGATTAGTCCAGCCAGGATTAAAGTTAACATCTTCATAGCATTTCTCCGTAATATTTGTCGGCACGAGTTAATACGTTATCAGGTCGTAAACCGGTCTTGCTTGGTTAAAGGGTATTCTAACGTAGAGCACAGCGTTTTTGCAAGGAGAAATTTTGACCTCAAAAGGTAGTGCGCCCGGCGGCGTTATCGTTACCAGCCTGTCGTCCGGAATGGGCAGTCTGGCGACCTGGAAATCCTTCGGCAGGGTTGTCCAAATTCTGACGTCTGCGGTGGTTGTGGCGAACGAATAGACGGCGACAAAAATAGAAGCTATGGCTGCTCCGGAGCTGCCTTCTTCCTCCAAAGCGTACTGAGTTACTGCTTTTGCAGTTGCTGATATAATGGCTCTGGTCAAAATACCTTCAAAATCTTTATTAAACTCAGTCTGGACTACCCTGTCCATATCCGCGACGAGCTGCGTCCTATAGTCCTTGTCGGCAGCTCTGATTGCCAGATAAGGATACGCCTGTTCTCTAAAGACGAGCTTCGGCAGTGCGATGCCGACATATTTCACTTTATCTGTTACCACAAAAAGGGGTATGTCAACTCTGAATTCTTCTTTAATGGGCCCCAGTCCATTTTCAAATATTACCCATACTGTGTCCTTCAGCTCCTCTTGCCCGTCGAGGATTTTCTCGGTGACAGTCAGGTCTTCAGCTATATATTGATTGTCGCCGGTCATTCCATAAGATTGTTTGAACAAAGTTGTGGCTTTTGAGTGGTCCCCGACAAGGTTAAAAAAAACTCCGGCGATGTAGGTTGTGAAGGGATTAACGAAGTCCCCATAGGCCTCGAATTCGTACAGACCGGGATATTTACTTTCTATCACCTCCCGGAGTTCAGGGTTTTCGATGCTTTTTTTAACCTGCGATTTTTCTTGTTTCTGCTGCTCGTCTATTTCGTTCTTAAGCTTTTGTAATTCTTTGGCGAATTTTTCCGCTGCGCGTCTCTGCCTGTCAAGCGCCCGGTTAAATTCCACCCTCGCGAGGTCCACCTGGCCCAGTACCATAAAGTTCAGAGCTTTGTAGGTGTTTACCATTATGCCGTCGTATTCTTCGCCTAAATAAGGGACGATATTTTCGTTAACGACCATTGCAGCAACGGAATCCACGGCTTCATTCTGGTAATCGAAGTAATTCAGCATCTCTTCCGATTTGTCAAAGTATTCCGAGCTTTCCCGATGATTTTGCCTTATTCTCTCGAGGCAGCCCATCTGCATCGCCCATAACAAACTCTCTGCTTTAGGCTTTTCGCCTTTGCTGATCTTTGATTCAGCGAACGCCGCCGATTTTTCCAGCTCTGAACCTTCCAGATACTCAGTTTTGAAATAGTTGTTGAATTTCTTGAGGTCACTTTTCGGCGCATTACATCCTGCAGGAAAAGCTATTAATATCAAGAGCAGGCAAGAACTGCGGAGAAAATAGCTTCTGTTCATAATGCTCTCCCTGAATCGGCTGTTTTTCTTGTTTTATCCAGGCACCGTGCCTGGAAGATATGATTAGTGGACCAATGAGTCCTCACTCAAATTGGCAAACGCGCCGCTCATTGCTGTCAAGACTATTGTTGCCGGCTAAACCCTTATTATTCTCTTTCTCGTCGCCTCCGTCCTTTCAAAGAGACTCAATAATTAGTGCATACAGCGATGCCTTATAAAACTTGCTCGGATTTGGGTGACGTTGGTGCGTCTTAAGTTCGACTCCCTTCCAGGAGTCCGCCCAAAACCATCGGTATTATGCGCTGTTCTTCGTGTCACGCAAGGCAAAAATGAGCAGGATATTACCTTTTACCGTCCTATCCTCTATCCCCTGGCCCCTATCCGCTATTGTTTATTTGCAGGGCAAGGAGATTGTCACGGTGGTTCCGGTGCCGGGCCGGCTTGTTATTTGAAGTGAGCCGTTATTTAATTCGATGAGTCGCTGCGCGTGGGCCAGACCCATTCCGCGTTTTCGGCCCGCAGCCTGGCCGCAGAAGAATGGCTGCGTTGCTTTCTTGACGGTTTCTGCATCCATTCCACAGCCGAGGTCGCTGATTTGCAGTTTCACAACGTCGGCGGATTCGCCGGCATCAGCGGTAATTTTGATTGGCCCCATTTTATCCGTGTACGATTCAAGAGAATTGCAGATGACATTTGCAACCGCTGAAGCAATCTGGGCCGAATCCACGAAAACGTTTTTCAACCCATCACCAACTTCAATTTGGACATTGATATGTTCTACATTTTTCTTTTGGCTGGTTAATTGTACAGCTTCATCGAGCATTTGTTTAATATCTACCTGGGCTGGTTTGGCGACCGGCGGTTTGGCAAAAGTCATAAGGTCGTCGATTATCGCAGATATTTCGCCTGTGTTTTGCTGAATCTGTTTGAGCATTCGTATTTTTTCCGGGTCGCTTTCGGCCTCAGCCAGCAACTGCGCTCGGCCTGATATGACCGAGAGAGGATTATTTAGTTCGTGTGCCGCACCGCCTGCCATTTCAGCCAGCCCGTCCAGGGAGCCGGTCAAGACAGCCTGTTGCTGCGCAGTTTTGGGCCTGGCCAGGAGCTGGGCAAACTGCTCGGCAAACCGCTGCCGCCTGCAAGAAGTCAGGGCCATATCTAAAATAAAACCGCCAACCGAAGCAGCCGCCTTGAAATGCTCCCGGAACATCTCTGTGTCTGCCGGATAACGAAGCTCAAAAACAATTGCTCCGATTTCTCTGCCATCGGACAGTAGAGGCAGCAATTTGGTCTGGCTCAGGTCAAAGTCAACGTCTAATCCTTCAAACAGCCAATCAACGTAACCGTCGGCATCCAGGATTGCAAATTTGTTTGCCGGCGTCTTCGGCATCGGCCAAGAGTCCGCAGGTGCGTTTAAGTAAACGATTTTCGTCTTAGCTAAAGTTTCTACAATGACGGCTTCGATTGTTTTCGAGCCGACCGGAGGGACCAAATAAAGGCAAACCGTCCCTGTCTGGTAAAAGTTCTGCCAACGGACAGCGAAGTTTTCTGCTATATCGAGGGCCCCGGCATTTGAATTTATGCTCGAGAGAAAATCCTTTACAAAATCGAAGTGACTTGAAGCGGTTTGCAGCCGGCGATTTTCGCCAGATAGTTCGCTGTCATCACGGGCTAACCGGGCGGCGGCGGTGTGAAGACTGTCACAATAAGCTGTGGCGGCATTTGGCAAATTCAGGCCTAAAACTTCCGATTTCCGCTCGACCGTTGCGGGAAGGTCTCGGGTGATTCGCTCCAGTTGTTCAGGTGCAATTGCCAGCGACTGTGCAATTTGCTCCGGCGAATCAGGTGAATCGTAACTGCCCGACTGGCCGATGCCGCACCGGCGCGCTACAAAATCGGCCAACTGGACGATTTGAGCGATTCTTGCCTCCGGCATATTTTGAGAAATTGCCATAGTGTCACTGTGATGGAGCCAAATCGAAAGGCCAATTGCGTTTGGCAGGTGCCACTTTTCAGCCAGTCGTTTGCCGAGGATTGTGTGGTCGGTGCCGAGGTGTTTTCGCTCGATAGCGCAGGTCGAGGTTTTTTGTGATTTTGCCTCTTCAACTATACGAGCAAAACTTTTCGGCATAGCCTCCTCGAGTGCGAGCTTTCCGATATCGTGCAGCAAGCCGGCCGAATATGCCAACTGCGAATTGATTTGAGGTGATATGATTTCGGCGATATCTTTAGCGCAACAGGCGACCGCAAGGCTATGTTGTATAAGCTGTTTTCTCCGCAACGTTCCACTGCTGTCAGGGCCGTCATCGAAGGGGTGAGAGACTTTAACAGATAAAACGGCGTCGCGAACAATGTGTGCGGGCAGTTTATCAAGTGCGCGGCGAACGGAGGGGGTTTCGCCAGTGAAGCTTAAGCCCTGCTGGTGGAATGCCAAAAAGATTTTGGCGGTAAGAGCCGGGGCCGACTCGATTGTCTCAGCTAAAGCCGACGGTGAAGCCTGAGTTGGCAGGACTTGAGAAAGAAATCGTACCACAACACAAGGCAGCGTTGATAGCGAATCGAGCCGACGAATAACAAGCTCCACCTGGCCGGCAATTGTCGAATCAGCGATTTTTTCCGTCATTTAGTTAAACCCTCCTGTCTTGGCCGTTCACGGCTCGATACACGACTTACTATTCACTTCACCAATTTATTTCATCTGTAAGACGGCGGCGATTTTGTCGGTAAGCTCAGCGATATCAAACGGTTTTCTTATAAAATCTTCGGCGCCGGATTTTAGCAAATGGTCGATTTCATCCTGTTTTACGACGCCACTTATGATTATGATTTTGACGCTTTCAAATTCGGGGTTTTTTCTTATTGTCTGGCAGACAACATTGCCGTTGACATCGGGCAGCATATAATCGAGTAGTATCAGATCGGGGCGGAACTGCTGGGTCAATATGCCCGCGTCATAGCCGCTGGATGCGGTCTCGGTATCGAATCTGCCGTCTCGGACAAGGACCTCGACGATAACCTCGATGATTTCGGTATCATCATCGACTATGAGTACTTTCTTTTTGCCGGACTCGATATTATCGAGGGGGATATTGTTCTCCTTCATAAATTTGATCAGGCTCCGGCGTGGAATTCTGCGGAATTTTGAGCCTGGAATACGAAACCCCTCCAGCCTGCCAGCATCAAAACAACGAATGATTGTCTGCTGGCTTACCTTGCAGATTTCGGCCGCTTCGCCGGTTGTCAGTAAATCCTTCATTTTATCCATTCCCTTTTTTCGACCAAATCGTCTTGGCACAAGGCCTTCCTAAATTGCCTTGTTCTCCTAATTTAACTATCGGACTTTCGGCTTGTCAAGTATTAAAAAAAATTAAGAAACTGAGTTTTTAGCTTTGAAAAATTGGATATTATCAGCCGTTGCCCGTGTTAGTTAGGAATGTGCCGCTTTAGATTGGGATTGGCTCGAGTGATACAGTGCGGCAGCCGGACTGGGTGGTTTTTTTGGCAAGGACGCATCAAAAACCTGCGTATCTATTCCAAATTTCCTGGCAAACCTGTGCATTTGGTGCGCAAAACCGACCCCGTCGGCGCCTGGCAAGGCGGGTATCCACATTCAGAATTTCTACTTGCAGAACCTTTCCTGCGTTGTTATAATGTTTTTTATGATGGGAAATTGTCCAATTTGTTCTCCGCAAAAGGCTGTTCTGAGCCTTAGCGCCCTGCTGCTGCGCCGCAAGGCGCAGTAATCCTTCAACAACAAAAATCTTTCTAAACCCTCGTTTTTTTCGTAAATTCGTAGCAATCTGTCCCTGGTTCCGGCATAATCAGCCCGAACAGAGGCGAAAATTTGGAGAAAAAACAATGTCAGCAGAAAAAATTACAATTTTCGACACTACGTTGCGGGACGGCGAGCAATCACCGGGTGCTTCTCTTTCGATTACTGAAAAGCTCGAAATCGCCCGGCAGCTCGCGATTTTGGGCGTCGACGTCATCGAAGCCGGCTTTCCGATTTCCTCGCCGGCCCAGTTCGATGCCACTGAGCAGGTTGCCGAGCTGGTCACCGGCCCGGTTATAGCCGGTCTGGCCCGCGCTAATGAAAAGGATATAGAAGCGGCTGGAAAGGCCGTTGCCCCCGCCAAGAACAAACGCATCCACACCTTCATCGCAACTTCGCCGATTCATATGAAGTACAAGCTGAAGAAGACCAGCGATGAAGTCCTGAAAATGGCTGTCGAGGCGGTCAAGTGCGCGAAGGGCTTCGTCGATGACGTCGAATTCTCACCCGAAGACGCCTGCCGAAGTGACATTTCTTTTGTCATAGAAGTCTTGGCCGCCGTTATCGAGGCCGGCGCGACAACATTAAACATTCCCGACACCGTCGGCTACATCCTGCCGTACGAGTATGGCCAAATCATCGCACAACTTAAGTCCAATGTCCCCGGCATAGACAAGTGCATAATAAGCACACACTGTCACAACGACCTCGGTATGGCGGTGGCAAATTCACTTGCCGGCGTCCGGAACGGTGCCCGCCAGGTCGAGTGCACCGTCAACGGCCTCGGCGAGCGGGCGGGCAACGCCGCTCTCGAAGAAATCGTTATGGCCATTCATACCAGAGCAGACTTCTTTGAATCGGGCGACGTGAAGACTCTGCTCACGAACATTAACAAAAAAGAAATTCATCGCACAAGCCAATTGGTCTCACGACTGACCGGCTTTGTCATTCAGCCAAACAAGGCCATCGTCGGCGCCAACGCCTTTGCTCATGAAGCCGGTGTCCACGTTGACGGCATCCTGAAGGAACGCACCACCTATGAGATTATGACTCCCGAAAGCATCGGCTTGGGCGGCTCGCGTATGGTGCTCGGACGACACACCGGCCGACACGGCTTCGAGGACAGATGCAAGCATCTCGGCTTCAAGCTCACCGAGGTCGAGCTTGAACAGACGTACCAAAGATTTCTGGAAATCGCCGACAAGAAAAAGGAGGTCTTCGACGAAGACATCGCAGTAATAATCAATGACGAGATACGCATCGTAGAGAAAGTCTACGACCTTGAGTATCTGCACGTTTCTTGCGGGACCGGGACATTACCGACTGCGAGCGTGAAAATCAAAATCAAAGACGAAGTGAAACAAGCGGCCGCCTGCGGTGACGGGCCGGTCGATGCGGCTTACGAAGCCATCAGAGAAGCCACGGGCCAATCGCCGAAGCTCGAAAACTACTCAATCAGAGCGGTGACCGCCGGCAAAGAAGCCCTCGGTGAAGCGACCGTCAGAATCACCGAAAACGGCCGAACCTATATCGGGCGGGGCATCTCCACCGATATCATTGAGGCAAGCGCAAAGGCCTACGTTGACGCCATCAACCGGATGGTCTCAGCAAAGGATAAGGGTCAGCCGCCTGAATTAAAAGCAGAACTTTAGCTCAAGTATGGAGACTCAAAAAACGAATGGGTATGACAATCACCGAAAAAATACTGGCCAAAGCAGCCGGCAAAGAAAAAGTGACGCCGGGTGAGCTTGTCGATGCAAAGATTGACGTTGTTATGTGTGTAGATGTCACCACTCCGCCCGCTATCTCAATGCTCGTCGAAAAAGGCATTGATAAAGTGTTCGACCGGGAAAAAATTGTCGTAACGCCCGACCATTTTCAGCCGGCCAAGGACATCAAAAGCGCCGAGCTTCACAAGCGGCTCGATGAGTGGGCGAGACGGCACGAAATAAAATACTACTACAAGCTGGGCAGGGCCGGTGTTTGTCACGCACTGCTGCCGGAACAAGGCCACATTCGACCCGGCGAAGTTATCATTGGCCCCGACTCGCACACGTGCACATACGGGGCGTTTGCGGCGTTCGGCACAGGGGTCGGCTCGACGGACCTGGCGGCGGCACTGGCAACCGGCGAGTTATGGTTCAAAGTCCCGGCTTCGATGCAATTTGTCCTCAACGGCTCGCTCGGTCCCGGGGTCTATAGCAAGGACGTTATACTGACCGTAATTGCAAGAACCGGCGTAGACGGTGCGCTTTACAAGGCAATGGAATTTACCGGCCCGGCGCTGGCTGAAATGTCAATGGAAGCAAGAATGACAATGACGAACATGGCTATTGAGGCCGGCGGCAAAAGCGGCATAATCGACTTCGACAACGTGACAAAGCAATATCTTGACGAGCATTTGAAAGATGAGAAAGAGTACACCGTTTTCGAGTCCGATGAAGATGCCGAATATCTGAGCGTGGAGGAGTTTGACTGTTCGGCAATCGAGCCGATGGTCGCCCTGCCGCACTTGCCCAGCGGCGGTGTTCCCATTAGCGATTGTGCCGGCAAAGCAATGGACCAGGCCTACATCGGAAGCTGCACGAACGGGCGAATCGAAGATTTGCGAATCGCTGCTAAAATCCTGAAAGGGAAGCAAGCTGCCATTCGTACAATAGTTGTGCCGGCGACACCGACCATCTGGAAACAGGCCATGGACGAAGGTCTGTTCGATATATTTTACGATGCCGAGTGTGTAATCGCCGCTCCTACCTGTGGAGCGTGCCTGGGCGGCTTTATGGGCGTCCTCGCAGCCGGTGAAAAGTGCGTCAGCACAACAAACAGAAATTTCGTCGGCAGGATGGGACATCCAGAAAGCGAAGTTTACTTAGCCAGCCCGGCCACCGCAGCGGCAAGCGCGGTAGAAGGGAAATTAACAGACCCAAGAGAGTACGTTTAAGAAACTTTTGATTCATTTTAATAAGAAATGGAAAAGAAAATGTTAAACAAAATAAAAGTAATAGGGACCCTCGCAATTCTGTTCTCAGTAATTTCGATGGTACTTGGTTTGTTCTTTTTCTTCAACAACAGGACATTTGTCAAAAACGCCATACGGACTGAAGGCAGGATTATGGACGTAAGACAAGTAAGAACCAGCGATGGCAAAACCTCCTATAAGTCTATTTTTATCTTTACTGACAAAAACAATAAACAGCACTGGATCGATCGTTCAATAAGAATTTCTTCACCTGCATATGAAGCCGGTGATACAGTGTCGGTATTATATAACCCGAAAAAACCGAAAGAAGCAAAAATTGAGTCTCTTATGTATCTATGGGGCGCTTCTGTTGCTTGTGGCGCTAATGGTGTTTGTTTTCTGGCAGTGGGTTTAGTTTTGTTGTTGGTTGTTCCTAAATTTGTTAAAAAATAAACATATTCCAGGGAAACAATTTGCGAGAATATAGTTGGAAAATTGTGAGAAAGGCAGATCATGTCAAGAGCGCACGTTTACAAACGAGACCATATAAATACCGATGAGATAATACCAGCAAGGTACTTGAACACCGATGATGAAGCTGAATTGGCAAAGCATTGCCTTGAGGACTTAGACCCTGACTTTGTCAACAAGGTGCAAGCAGGCGACATAATTGTTGCAGGTGAGGATTTTGGCTGTGGCTCGAGCCGAGAGCACGCGGTCTGGGCCATTCGCGGCGTGAAGGTCCAAACCGTTATTGCAAAATCTTTTGCGCGCATCTTTTATCGAAACGCTATCAACGGCGGTTTCTATCTGATTGAAGCAGCCGAGGCTATCGAAAAAATCAAGGATGGTGACGAACTGGAAATCGATTACAAGAATGGATTGATTAAGAATAAAACAGCGGATGTTGAGATTGAATTTGTCCCGCTGCCGGATTTTGCGCTTGAAATTATCAATAATGGCGGGCTATTAAACCATATAACAAAAAACAGAAGGAATTCTCAAAATAGTTTTTGTCCGGATTTCCCAGGTAATAGGTGAGAACTAAACAGGATTTTGATAGTAATGTTGACATTTTATTTCCGGCAGACTAAAGAGGCACGGACATGATTCGTGTAGCAGCATCTATAGTCGTTTTTTGCGGATTCGTATCAACTGTGTTCGCCGCCGGTACACCCCGGGGCAAGGTCTACACGAATTCCAACGGGATGAAACTGGTGCGCATCGAGCGTGGCCGTTTCAAAATTGGTTTCGGCGACGAATCCCTGCCGCAGCAGCTTATAACCAAAAAAGGTCACTTTCCCGGTGGGGATTTCGATGAACATCCAACACACGCGGTCCAAATATCAAGGCCCTTCTACATGGGTATGTACGAAGTGACCAACGCCCAGTACGAGCAGTTCGACCCCAATCACAAGAAGTGGCGCGGTCGCAGCGGTTACTCCAGCGCCGATGACGAAGCCGTCGTTTTTGTCAGTTGGCACGATGCGGTCCGCTTCTGTCAGTGGCTCTCGGAAAAAGAGGGCCTGCCCTATCGCCTGCCCACCGAGGCCGAGTGGGAACATGCCTGCCGGGCGGGCACCACCACGCCATTTTACACCGGTGACACCCTGCCAAAGGAATTTACCAAAGAACCGCAAACAGCGCTAACAGTCGGACAGACGCCACCCAATCACTGGGGTCTGTACGACATGCACGGCAACGTCGAGGAATGGTGTTACGATTGGTACGGAGCCTACGAACCCGTCAGGCAAGCCGACCCGGTCGGCCCCGCCGACGGCGATTTCAAGGTTACCAGAGGCGGCAGCCATTTTACAGAACCCTACTACCTGCGTTCCTCGAACCGCTTGGGCTCGCACCCGGATGACAGGCAGTGGATGATAGGTTTTCGCGTGGTAATCGGCCAGTTGCCGCAAACCGAACCTCTGCCCGTGCCTGCGCCCGAGCGATATCAGTTCGATGTCCGCCAGGACGTCCCACCCGACATCGCCAAAGGCCCCGATCCGGACCAGCCTTATTTCAAAGGCCCTCGCTTATTCGTAAAAATACTTCAAGGTTCCGACGGACCTTTGTTTTCCGAGCACAATCACTTTGCGGCCGTCACCGAATGTCCCAACGGCGACCTGCTGGCCGCCTGGTTCACCTGCAATGAGGAAATGGGCCGCGAACTCGGCGTCGCTATAAGCCGGCTGCGATATGGCCGGGAGCAGTGGGAGCCAGCATCGCCCTTCTGGGACTGCCCCGACCGAAACGACCACACTCACACGCTCTGGTATGACGGCAAAGGCACCATCTATCACTTCAATGGACTCGGCCTGAAGTACAGACGCCTCGCCCTTCTCTTGCGAAAGTCAGAAAACAACGGCGCGACCTGGTCAAAGGCCCGTCTGATCTTTCCCGACCACGACGGACGCAATAACAAAGTCCATGAGTCTGTTTTCCGCGCTCAGGGAGGACAGATCATCGTGCCCTTCGACGGGCGCGGCGGCTCGGCCCTTGCTATCAGCGAAGATGACGGCCAAACCTGGTTCGACCCCGGAGGAAGCATCCGAGGCACTCACGCCGGAGTCGTGCAGCTCACCGACGGCCGGTTGATGGCCTTCGGCCGACACGGCGCCATCGACGGCAAAATGCCCATAAGCCTCTCCCCGGATATGGGCAAAACCTGGACTTACCAGCCCAGTCCTTTCCAGCCAATTCACAGCGGCCGACGTGTCGCTGTAATGCGGCTCAAGGAAGGCCCATTGTTTATCGCCTCTTTCTGCCACGAAATGATGATAACAGACGTCTGGTGGCAGCAGCGCCCCATCACCGGATTGTTTGCAGCAGTCTCCACAGACGATGGCAAAACCTGGCCCCACCGCCGTCTGGTCAGTGACGACGGCCCCCGCCGCGAGGTTGGAACAATGGACGGCGACCCCATAATTATGGATGCCAGCAACTCCGAACCCGTGGGCTATTTGGCGGTCTGTCAAAGTGCCGACGGCATCATCCATCTGGTCAGCAGCCGACAGCACTATGCCTTCAACCTCAAGTGGCTCATCACGCCGCCGCCCACCGCACCGCCGCCACCGCCCCCTCCGCAAGCGCGTCCCCTGCCGGTCAAAGCTAAGCTGCCCAACGTCTACAAACCGAAGGGACTGCCGAGCCGGGACAAATGGAAATGGGATTTCAGTAGTCGCACCTTCAACGAATCGGACGTGATAAATGTGTCCCCCGAAGGCCTCCTGAGGATAGATACCAATGACCGTCAACAGTTCTGGCTCAGAACTGAAAAGAAAGACATATTTGGCCCAGTTAACCCGAAAAAGGGTTTCTCAGCGGAAATCAAAACCCAGGTCCTCAAACGCACGCCGAACCAGCGCGGCGTCGACCTCGAACTTTACGACGGAGCCGGAAGTCGATACGCCATCACCATCACTGACACCGGCGTCTACTGGTACAAAGGCACTGTTCAGGGTTCGGCCATGCTGGGGTTCAGGCAATACACCCCACTTGCTGAAGACCAGGACAACACCGATGCCATGCACACCTATCGGATTGCCGTCCGCGAAGACCGCGTCACCCAAATCTATCGTGACGGAAAACTGCTTGGCGTTCGGCCCTTTGAGTACCGAACGCCGCGATATCCCTATATCTACTTTGGCGCCGGGCCCGGCCTGCAGGCCCTCGTCGAATATGTCGCCTACGACCTGGACGCACCGAGTCAGCCGTGAGTCCGGATACCAGGGGGGTCCTGTGGAGGGACGGGCACTCATAAACAAGGAATTGGGTTTGATTGGGTTTGTTTTGCCCGCATCTGCAAAGTCGTTTATTTTCATAATACTTTATTACAGCTGAGCTTACGTTCATTTGAGTGTCCAGCAAATTGGGTTTGTTTTGCATAATTAAGGTCATAATTGGTTGATAAGCTGGGCTGGATAGGCGGTTTGGGAGAGGACAGAAGACAAAGGACAGACGATAGACGACAGATGACAGACGATAGACGACAGATGACAGACGATAGACGACAGATGACAGACGATAGACGACAGATGAAAGAAGATAGAGGAGAGTTGACAGACGACAGTTGACAGAGGACAGTTGCCAGTTGCCAGGTGCCAGACGCCAGTTGCCAGACGCCAGTTGTCAGTTGACAGAAATTCATAGTTCGTAGTTGGTAGTTCGTTGTTCATTGTTCGTTGTTCATTGTTCGTTGTTCATTGTTCGTTGTTCGTGGTACTGGACCTGCTGGCCCTGAAGACCTTGCCACGCTGTGGCTTACAGATATGCAATCTACTGGCGGTTTATGTTTGCCCCCCCACAATCAGGTAGGGGCAAGCTGCTGGCCCCTAAGGGGCAGGCAAACAGGCGAGTATTTTAACACAGTTTCAAACAAAAGTCAACAAAAAAATGACAAAAAAACACTTTTTTTGGTCATCCAGATTAGGTCAACGCTTTCCTTTTCCATAGTAGCCAATATTTCTATATTTTCTCCACAGTATAAAACGTTTTTTGTCATAAATTGTCTGCGTCAAAAATTTTGGGATTTATAACCCCATTGTCCTTATTTTTTTCACCCGGGCAAAAGTAGTGGCTGCTGTAATAGTACAGGTTTAGCTGAGTAGTTTCTTTATCTGCCCTTTGTGTTCTTCTGGGCAATAGTACCTTGCGGTCCAAAGTTCCTTGGTAACAGACCTAAGCCTAGGCAGGACGTTACAAATTTCTTGGATCTTTGTATCTTCTGATATCATTATCACGTTTTCTGGAGTAAATATCCCGGGTTCGAGTTCTGGCACGTACGGCTTATAAACTTCTACGTCGAACTCATCCTTCAATAAGTAATAGTCAGGGTCGAGATTATTCTCCTGCAGATATTCGCGAGCATTCTTCTCTTTTTCAAAAATTTTTGTTATCATTGGTGATTTATCCGTAACGTCGGATTTGTAGGCTACCTTAAACAAGCCATCGTTCTCACGATCAAAAAATTTTGTGGACAAATCTGATAGTATTGGGTCTTCAACATTCTTCCACACCGAAACTTGTGTTAGCAACACGTAATCTGTCAGATTGAGAAACTGCCGGAGAGTAGGCTCCTTATCTTTTTGGAGAAAAGGTTTTACTAAAGGTAGAACAGAATTCCCAAAGATATCATTGTTCTGAGACACAAGTTGTTTGGCTCTTTCGAGAATCTTTTCAAGAAGTTTTTCAAAACCTCTTGTTGTATGATGGTAATAGACGCTTTGGTACATATAGAAGCGTGAAAACAAGTATTCTTCGATAGCATATTTCGTCTTATCCGGCCAGAATACCCATATTTTCTGTATGTCCTCAGTCAGCTCGGTTAGTCGCATAGTGTGGATGATTCTATACCAGTCAAAGTTTCCATATTCGGCCCCTGAGAATAAACTATCCCTCCTCAAAAAGTCCAATCGGTCCAAATCCAGTTGGCTCGATATAAGCGCTCTCTGCCAGAGCACAGGGGGATTCTTTTTGGGCATCTCCTCCGACACTAATGCGGCAACTTTGGCGGGTAGTTCTTTATTTACCCCCGTCAGGAGTCTATTTACACTTGATTCCGGATCGGCAATTATCGTGACAGCTCTTTTTTCGTGGTTGCCAAAGAAATTTTCGGTGGTGTGAGAAAATGGGCCGTGGCCAACGTCGTGCAACAATGCTGCCGCCAGTAGAGCATCCTCATCACCATTGCTAAAGTAATCACCGTACTCTTTATTAAGGTGCTTCAAACACTGTTGCATAAGGTGAAAAACCCCGAGGGTATGTGAAAATCTCGAATGGGAGGCACCCGGATATGTAAAATGACTCAAGCCGAGCTGATTTATATACCTAAGCCGCTGGACTTCCGGGCAATTTATCAGCTTTAGCAGCCAAGAGTCCTTTTTTTTGTCTAACGATATATAATCATAAAGAGGGTCGCGGAATAACTTTTGCGGCATGTTCTCCCCCGGCTAACGTGTGGCTTCGAACTCTCCGGCAATTTCAATGGCTTTTCCCAACTTACTATCATCTTCTTTTAAATGCTTGAATCTCGCTGTTTGCCTTTTAGCCTCTTCCCAATTGTCTTTATGAAAATAAGCTGTGGTTGCGGCAAGTTCCAAGAGCCAAAGGTCCTCTTCATTCAATACCTTGAATTTAGGAATAAAGCTATTCAATTCTTTTTGAGCTTTTACCCCAACTTCGGTTTTTTCAAAATCTTTAATGACTTTGTTCCCGAGGGGCATTATGTGTGATTTATAAGCGCAACCTACCTGAGTTTCTTTAATTATTTCGGCACCATCGAGCTGGTCTATTAAGCCCGCCAACTCGAAGGAATACGGGCCATAATAATGAAGGATGTAACTGAAGCGTAAAGGACAGCCCGCCCGTTGGAGAAGGTAAATCGATTTCTGAAGCCGCTTTCTCGAATCGACCTCTGTAACGGAACTAATCAGCTTGGCAAGCCAGTAATCTCTCATAATCCCCACCTTCCCTAAGTAATTAGTACTGCTGAGTTTTTATCGGCAGTTGGCCTTTCAGAGCTTCAGTCAAAGTTTCCAATACCAACTGACAATAAGCTTTGTCAAGCAATTTTGACAGCTAACCCAATAAATGTGCCAAATCGATAAGGTAATGTCGGTCTTTTCTTTGGGTAAAGCCTTCTTTTAGCGCGATACTCGGACAAGATGAACCTTCTCCATCGTCCGACGCTTATCAAATATTATAGCATCATGGCAACTCATTTGTCAACAAAAACTTATAAACAAATAACATTTTTGTTGTGAAATCTGTGGCTAACAATACCCAAAACCGCAACAGGCGTCAAATTAAAAACAGCACCATAGACCTCCGCCAACGAAATACGCAATACGCATCACGCAATACGAAACAAAACCGCAATTCCCGCCAAATAATTTCGTAGCTCGCATATTGTATTGCGTATATCGTGCAAAGTTTCCGCTCCCGGACGCATCACGCCTTTAGGCCCCGGTTAGATAACGCTTCGCTATCCCACAGGGTAAACTCACGGGGCAGGCGGGGCAGGGACAGAAAATAACAGAAAAGAAGGGAAAAGGCAAAGAAAAAAAGGGGAAAAAGAATATCGAATATCGAATCTGAATGTCCAATGTCGAACAAGGAACGCCCAATGTCGCAGGCCAGATCCGTTCGACTCCGTTCGCCTTTGGCGAACTCCGCTCAGGATGACAGTGGGGGGGGAAGGAATGTCCAATGTCGAACAAGGAACGCCCAATGTCGAAGGCCAGATGCTTGGCCTTCGACTGCGCTCAGGGCTTAAGGCTGTTTGTTGATGAATGGGTCTATTACTGTCCATATAACTGGCCGTTAAAATAGAAGTGGAAATCGGCTCCCCGGCTTAAGCTGCATCCTGAGCCCCGGACACTGTCTCTCTCGGAACACATGATTGCCACCTCGCTGCGCCCCTGCCAATGACAACACAATGCATTCGCGGCACAGGCTCCGCGGGCCTAACAAGCAGATTTTTATCAGTGGCCAACACCACGCATCATGTCGACTGCGTGCGGCAGCACGTGCAAAATTATTTCCAATGATTCTTCTGCGCCTTTTGGACTACCAGGAAGGTTGATTATAAGCGTGTTGTTGCGAATTCCTGCGGTAGCTCGTGAAAGAACAGCGCTTCTGGTTTTTTCCCAGCCCCGAACCCGAATAATCTCGCTCAGACCCGGAGCCATCCTCTCGCACACAGACTCGGTAGCCTCCGGTGTAACATCACGGGGCCCCAGGCCCGTGCCGCCGGTAGTAAGCACCACATCAATATCAGCTTCGTCAGAAAAATACTTAAGCTCGCGGACAATGGCGTCCCGATTGTCCGCGACGATTCGTTCCGCACATATCTGGAAGCCGCCTTCCTCCAGCATATCTTTGATAGTCTGTCCGCTTAGATCTTTTCTTTTTCCCTGTGCGCAACTGTCACTTACCGTCAATATGGCTACCCTAATCATTATCAGTAATCACCTCTATAACATCACCAATGTTTATCGAGCCGGCTTTGGTCACCTTCGCAAAGATGCCTTCCCGCGGCATAATACAATCACCGACCTGCTCGAATATTTCACACCGACCGTGACATTCTTTACCGAATTGGGTAACCTCAACTTCAGCACCGATGCCAAGTTTGAGTTTGGTGCCTATGGTTAGAGACTGCAGGTCAATTCCTTCTGTAGTGATATTTTCGGCGAAATCGCCCGGCGACACCCTCGCGCCGTTTGCGACCATTTTATCTACGGATTCAACGGCCAGCAAACTTACCTGCCGGTGCCAATTACCTGCGTGCGCATCGCCCATTATTCCGCAGGCAACTTCTAAATCGGCGCAAGGGACATTATCCTTCTTTGTCCCACGGCGACTCGAAATCGATATCGCTCTAATCCTGCCTTTTGTAGTCGCCACTTTTGCCACCCGTTTTTTCAAGCAACTTTATTTCAGTTATCACCATATCCCGGCTTTTGTACTTTAGCATATCGTAAATAGTAAGACACGCTGCGCTTGCCCCAACCAGAGCTTCCATTTCAACTCCCGTCTTGCCCGAGGATTTAACCTCCACCTTAACACAAACGGATTTGCTCGCCTGGTCCGTGACAAAATCAATTTCCACCGCCTCAATTAAAACAGTATGACACATCGGAATTATCGAGGGCGTCGCCTTCACCGCGTTTATCGCAGCTATTTTTGCCGTCTCAAGAATATCACCTTTCGGGCACTGCCCCTGCTGCAAAACCTCAAACGCCTCTTGGCCAAGAACCACACATCCGCGCGCTTTTGCGGCCCTTAGCGTGACAGCTTTCTCACTTATATCAATCATGCCTTTTGCATTCTGCATCTTTTCAGCCTCCAATTTCACTCATAAACCTTTCCCTGCACGAGCTTCCGTTCTCCGGCTTTCTGGCTACAGCTTCGAGTATGGAGCCGGCAATGTCGTCAAAGTTCACTTTTACCTCATCATCGCCAAATAAGCACGGCTTCAGAAAAGCGTCGGCGGTAAGTCTGAGCCTGTTACACAGACTGCATTTCGGCGGCCGCTCCGTCGCAAAGCGCCTGCTCAAATCCGCGCGGTCATAAAGCGAAAACTGCATTATTTTTTGAAGCTGCACGCCTTTCCGCTCGCAAAAAGCCTTCATCGTTTCAATATCCTTTTCGGTCGTGTCATCGAGAATAACCATATTAATCTTTACAGGTACGAGCTTTGCCTCTATTGCCGCATCAACGCCTGAAAGAACCTCCCTCAAATCACCGCCGCCGGTAATCTTGCGATACCTGTCCGCGTCGAGCGAATCTATCGAGATGTTCACATGCCCAAGGCCTGCCTGCTTCAGCTTCGCCGCCACATCCGCAAGCAGCGAGCCGTTTGTGGTCATACAGACCTCGTTGATACCGTCGATGACCGCAAGTTTCGCTACCAGCTGCTCGATGTCTTTTCGCACAAGCGGCTCACCGCCCGTCAGCCGCACCTTTGTTATGCCCATTCCCGCGGCGACCTTCACCAGCAACCCAATCTGCTCGTAGGAGAGAATGTCACGGTGGCTTTTATGCACAAAGGCCTCCTGCGGCATACAATATATGCAGCGTTGATTACAGCGGTCCGTCACTGATATTCGCAGGTAGTCTATTCTTCGATTAAATCTGTCTGACAGCAACGCTTGTTCCCTCTTTAATTTCTCCGACGCCGGCAGGTACGCAAAGCAAACCATCGGCTTCGCACAACGCGTTAATATGCGCCGAGCCATGATACTCGATTTTTGCAACCTTATCATTTTTTGTAAAGACAACGGGCAACCAAGAATCCCTTTCCATTTTTTTTCTCGTCAGCGTCTTTTCGAGTTGTCTGTAAGAAACAACCGGTTTGAAATTGTGTCCCATCATCCTGTAGAGAAACGGTTTCACCAACAATTCAAACATAACAAACGTCGATACGGGATTACCCGGCAATCCGAAACAGAATGCCTTCTTCGAAACCCCGAACACCATAGGCCGCCCCGGCTTGACCGCCACCTTCTCAAATAACAGCTTAACATCGTTTTCCTTCAGCATCCCCTTGACTATATCATAATCACCCACCGATACACCGCCGGAGACGATAACAACATCCTCTTGCTCAAAGGCCTTTTTGAACACCCTGTCAATAGCGTCGGTCGTGTCTTTTACAACGCCGTAATTTGCCGCAACCGCGCCCATATTCTCAACCTGTGCGACAAGCTGAAAACTGTTGCTGTTCCTTATTTGCGAAACCCCCGGCTTCAATGTCGGCTCGACCAATTCATCACCCGTCGCAATTACGCCCACCCTCGGCCTTGTTGCAACCGACGGCTGTGTGTCGCCGACCGATGCCAGAACCGCAATATGCTGGGGCCGAAGCAAAGTCCCTTTGCGCAGGACGATGTCACCGGCTTTGATGTCCTCACCCTTCAGGCAAATGTTCTCTGCTGTTTCTTCTGCGACAAAGCGAACCGTATTCTCCGTCGGCGCCTCCACATATTCTTTCATAATCACGCAGTCGGCGCCCTGCGGAACCATACTACCGGTCATAATTTTCGCACACTGGTTCGGCCCAATTATCCCTTCCGGCAGCATGCCCGCCGGAATCGTTTCGACTACCGTAAGCTCATTCGCAAGGTCTTCTCTGCGACAGGCAAAGCCGTCCATAGCCGCTTTGTTGAAAGGCGGTATATCCATATCCGATTTGACATCCTCGGCTAATATCCGGTTTGCCGCGCCGGTAATATTGACACGTTCTGTGCTGAGCTGACCAACTGAGTTTAAAACGATTTTGAGAGCTTTCTCAAACGGCAACATCATTTTACTCTCTTAACAAATTCCCAATAATCGTTCATTGTGTTAAGGTTCTTCAGCCGCTCAGAGCCGGTCAAGTCAATATAATTAACCTTGCACTGGCTTAATGCAGCCATTATTCGATTGTTTCCTGATGATAAAGCCTCCTCAATAGCGGCAAGAGTGCTTTTTCTATAAACGGCAAAGAGCGGCTCGTACCGTGACGGCCCGGTTGCGGGCACCACAGCGTCATATCCGCGAACCTGCCTCAGCATCGTCCTGACCAGAGCTATATCAACTTCAGGTATGTCACAAGCTATCACAAAATTCACCTGGTTCGCAGAAGCCCTCATCGCCGAAGCGATACCCATAAGGGGCCCCCGACCTGCGACTCTATCCGGAACAACCTCGACGCCAAGAAAGGCGTATTTAGATACCTCATTTGAACTAACAAGGATTTGATTAAAATGGGGACGAAACTGGTCGCAGATATATTTTATCATCGGCTTGTCCTTAATCGGCAGCATACTCTTGTCCCGGCCTATCCGAAAACTGTCACCACCCGCCATAATTATCGCCGTCGCCTCCTCCTTCATCACCCATTTGCCGGCGACAAGTTTTATTCGGTCGATATCAAAATCAAAGCTGTGCGCGTCTGCGCTTACAACCGTGTCGGCATATTTTCTCACCTGGCGAGCCGAACTCTTCCACACTTCCTTGTCCTTATCCTTGACCATAAGAAACAACCCCGGCTCGACCACGTGCCGCAGTGAATTTGATTCGCAAATTGAAACCACATCTGGCCCGATTACGTTAAGCAAAGCGGTTAGTCCATCTTCGAGATGTTTCTTCATAACTCGCAGCCAGAAAACCCGACTCGCACCTGCTTTAAGAAGTCTTGCCGTATCTTTCTGTGAATCGCCGCCGGTTTCTTCCGTAATGCAAAAATTTCCATCGAGCGACGAGCAGACCCCGCAACCCTGACCGCCTCGGGGACATTGCCGGTCTTTGGCCCTTATGGTAGTGACCTTTATTCCCGTAATATTCGTGCTTTTGCTAAATTTCTTAATAAGCGCACAAGCCAACTCAGTTTTGCCGACATTCGCTCCAGCCGAGCCAATCATCAACATTTTTTCAAGCCTGAGCATCTTATTTCTCAACGTACTTGATGGCCGAGGCCTTGAAACTTACCCACACTTTTTTCCCGCGACGCAAATACAGCATCTTTACCGATTCAGAGGTTACCAGCGCCGCAATTTCCGTCTGTGCTCCAATACCAATATCAACTATTATCTCAACACCAGCACCAGCCGGTGCAATATCCAGAATCGTCCCTTCAAAATTGTTGCGTGCGCTGGTTTGGCTCGCCGAGCTGCTAATCGTGACATCCTCACTTCGAACGCAAACAAACCCATCCCCGCCGGGACTGTCACTAAGGACCCAAAGGGCAAGACCGCCACTGGTAAACCGCCTTGCACCTGCCCGGCACCCGCGTGCCTCATCCAGTCTGCCCTTAAAGAAATTCCTGATACCGACAAACCGGGCAACGAATTCCGACCTAGGCCGCTGAAAAATCGCCTCCGCCGTACCTGTCTGTACTATCGTCCCGTCTTCCATAACCGCTATATGCGTGCCCAATGAAACCGCTTCCGTATAGTCGTGGGTAACATGTATTATTGCCTGTCCCCGAGCATTAATCTGACGCAAGAGCGCGCGCATCTCGCATCGGGATTTCGTATCCAACGACGATATCGGCTCATCCAGCAGCAGGCATCGCGGCTCACTCGCCACCGCCCGCGCCAGAGAAACACGCTGAGACTCACCACCGGACAGCGTCCCGGGCCTGCGTTTCAGAAGATGACCGACCGCGAACTCCTCGGCAAGTTTGGCTGCGCGCACTCGGATTTCGCAATTTCTGAGCCTCCCACACCGAAGTGGATACGCGATGTTGTCATAAACCGTCATATTCGGGAAAAGGGCACTGCCTTGAAAGACCAGCGCGATTTTTCGCTTCTGAATCTTTTCGTCGGTAATATCTCTTCCATCGAGAAATACCCACCCGGCATCCGGACGGACAAGACCTGCTATCGTCTCTAACACCACGCTCTTGCCCACTCCCGAAGCCCCCAGCAGAACAAAATAGTCACCCTGGCCTACCTCGAACGACACATCCTTTAGGGCCAAGGCGCTAAAGGCCTTGCAAATCTGTCTAACGCTGAGCATCTCTGTCCCTCGCTAAAAGCCTCAAGGTAATGAAAAACGCCAGGCACACCGATATGAAAACAACCGCCACCGGCCGGGCGTACTTCAGGCCGAAGGCCCCAAAACGCTCATACAGCAACACCGGCGTAGTCATCGGATGGTAAGCGATAATTAGTACCGCCCCGAACTCGCTCATACCCCGCGCCCACATCAAAATCAAGCCTGACAAAATCGCCCGCCACGCCAAAGGAACAGAAATCGTCCAAAACACCTTCCACGGACTCGCCCCGAGACTTAGCGCTGCTTTTTCAAGGCGCACAGGCACCCCAAGAAAACCGTCGCGAGCGGAATTGATAAGGTACGGAATACTGACAAAAGCCATCGCTGCCATTACACCGGCACTGCTGTCGACAAAACCAAAACCCATTTTTGCCGCAGCTTTTCCCAATAAAGCCTCCCTGGAAACAACGCCGAACAGCGCTATCCCCGCCGCTGAATGTGGTATCACAATCGGCAAGTCAATAACCGCCGTAACCAGCCTCTTAAGCGGAAAGTCCTTCCGTGCCAGCAGGTATGAAAAAGGAACAGCGGCTATCGCAAAAAGTACAGTCGCCGCCATTGACGCCCACAATGTCAGCCAGATACTGCTTTGAACCTCATCATCTTTTACTGTCTCGGCAACTTCCCCCAGCGAACAGCTCACAAACATACTTAGCAGCGGCGCAACAATAAACAGCAATACAGCCCCTCCTAATCCGGCAAACACCAGTGGAAGCGCCTCAGTTCTTATTCCCGGCGATGACCTCACCTCCTGCCCTCCCGCTCCATCGGAAGTGCAAACATCTTCAAACACTCCGGCAGCTTCTCAAAACTATCCGTCGGCGAAGGAACCACCAAGTCTTGGCCGTTCATTTCAAGAATTGCCCCTCCCTTATCGGCATCCAGCAAAAAGGTCAAAAACAGTAGCGCAAACTTGCGATTCGGCGCACTGCTCGGTATGGTAACACCATACACTATCGGCCCGCCGACTTTAGTGACAAAGGTCCCCGGCTTCTTGCCCGCCAAACGCACTGAAGCGGTTCTGTACAAATCCGCGAACTCGGGCCTCTCCAAATTAATCTTATCGGGCAGCCGCAAAATCTCGAGCTTATGCTGTTGAGCAACGCTGCGGTATGTAAAAATGTAATCGAGCTCACCCACTTCCAAAAGCGCTAACAAATCAACTCCTTTTGGACGGATGTACCTTCGGTCTTTTGCCAGCATAAGGGCCGCGAGTCCCGGCCTGTTATAGTATCTTTCCGCAAGAGTAAGCACAAGTACAGCCCGATAGCCACACGGGTCCGCATTCGGGTCAGACCTGCCGAAAGCGACATCTTTTCCCAGCAAAACATCATACCAATTATCGTTGTTGATATGATTCACACTCTGCGAGTCCTCGCGAAAGGCAATAACCATTTCGTTGCCCGCGAACTTAATATTCCACTCTGCATATTCAGGAATCAGCAAGTCGTCTATAACTGTGTAGTCCGCCGAAGCCATCACGTCGCACCGCCTATCCAAGTCCGTGATTTTGCGAGCACATATTCGGCTGCCCGCGGTTTCTCGAATAACTTTTATTTGTGGGTAATGCTTATTGAACTCTTCACATATCTGTTTGAAACCAACCGCAAGGCTACCCGCATGAAAGACAATCAATTCCCCTGAGACTTCGCTGGCGTCATCCCGCATCGCAACCGCCGCCGCCAGCAAGGCCGCAGCGACAAAAATCAATATAATCCTCACCGCCTTGCTCACCTTAAAAGCTCCCGAATATGTTTGTCATAGGCTTTCTCCACCGCCTTTTCGATATCGGCGCGAAACTTCCCGTAAGCTCTTACCCATTTTTTGCCCTGTTCCGTCAGGCCGGTTCGCCCGCCGAATTGGCCTCCCCGCTGTTTCCTGACCAACGCGATGTTTAGGGCATCCTCCGACTTCTTCAAATCACCCCACGCTTTTCGATAGCTCATCCTGAGCGTCTGACTGGCAGCCCTCAGCGAACCCTCCGTCTCAATGGCCTTAAGCAGCCGCCATTTACCATCGCCGAATACCCCCTCAACGTCTCTGCCGCTCAGCCAAAGCTTAAACCTCCTTCTCAGTTTCTTCATCTGTCACAGCCTCCCTGATATCACTTAAAGCAGCCAAGCTGACATCCGGTTATCCTGATTTTATGTACGTCGCAAATCCGCCCGATTTCCAGTTTTTCTACCCCGAACTGCTCGGCGAGCCGAAAGGCCTCGGCGCACGCCAGTTTGCTGCTGCCATCAATCTCGGTTGCCGCTTCAACAACCGCCTGAACCAATTCGGCGTTTTCACCCATCTTCGCATATCCTTGCGTTATGCACAGCTCGACATATCGACAAATAAAAGATAAAACACTCAACCGCCCCAAAGTCAACATAAACTTCTCTATTTCTCGCCGCAAAGCTTATTGCCGGGGCTCTCAAGCTGCAGGCGGGAAAACGCTAAGCCCGATAAACTGCTCACCTCAACGACACTTTCCGGCGACAAAGCCGACTTTAGACCTCACCCGACGCTAAACCAGAGGCCTGACTAAAGTATTGGGCGTTTCACCTGCAGACTCTGTGCTCCAAGAAGCTTTTTTCGTTAACCCGCTATCCTCGTATGCCGATAACTCCCGCTGGCAGACGGACTAAAAAACCGTCTGCATGGGGGTTTTATAAATTGGGGGTCAAAAGACGTTGTTCAGACGTTCGGCTTCTCGTCGCATACTCCGGTAAAACCCGCAGGTTTATTGGTGAATTTTGTGGGGGAATACAAGATGAGTAAACGGATTCCTGTCTTGGTAATCGAGGACGAAGAGCACATCCGCCAGGTATTGGAATACAACCTGAAATTGGACGATTTTGAGGTTTACCAGGCCGCAGATGGACCCACGGGCCTTAAACTTGCCCGCGAGAAAAAACCCGAGGTAATTCTATTGGACTGGATGATGCCCGATATGGATGGGTTGACCGTGCTCTCTGAGCTTAAGTACGACGAGCAGACAAGGCACATACCAGTTTTTATGCTGACGGCCAAAGGAATGATGGACGACGTAGGACGAGCCTTATACGAAGGCGCTGATGATTATATCACCAAGCCTTTCGACCCGGTTACCTTAGGCAATGTCATCAAGCTTAAATTGGAAAAATGTATAAAAGTAAAAAGCGGGTGAAAACGCATACGCCTCGTTTTTTGCCGCGAAGAAGTGAACCGGCCTATTTGGGGGCGTTCAGACATTTTCCTCGGTTAGGTTCAAAGTAATATATGAAAGCTCAAGTCGAAACGAGATGGAATACTCGGAGCGTTGGACGCACTGAGTTTGGCGGAACCTGTTGGGGGGTGTTTGTAGGCCCAAATGTCCAACGTTCCTTTTTCCGCTTCGTTGCTCTTTGAGAAAAATCAGGCGTTCTTAATTGCTAACGGATAGTACGGCTGCCCACATCACGCGGAAATGGCCTTGTCGCAACCTATCCACAAAGGGCAGCCGGCACTATCCTTTAGTGGTACAGCATTTTTGGGACTGATTTTTTTGGATAGTATTATCTTTATAAGGAAGAGAAAGGCGTAAAATGCGAATAGGTCAAAAATTGGTTTTGGGATTTTCGGCAGTTGCTTTGTTGGTGGGGGTCGTTGGGATTATTGGCATTCTTCACAATAAAAGCTCACAAAATATTGCCGAGAAAGAAGTGTACAGGTCTATCTCACATCTTGACGATGTATGGCAACTGATGGAAGCACAGGAACATCAGGAGATTGCAGCAAATAATTATCTTTTTTTGGATGCCGGCTTGCAAGAAAGAAGGGCTGACTATTTCTACGAGAAAGAACGTTTACAAGAGATTTATCAAAGATACAACAGAGAAGCTTGTGAACATATAAGACCATTGGTGCAAGAATATTACGAAAACATAAAAAGATTCCACGCTGAAATGGAGGAAGCTTTCGAACTTCATCGGCAAGGAGCTGATTTAGAATTTATAAAAGAAAGTATAAGAGAAGCTAACAAATACGCAGAGACCGCACACGAGGATGCATTAGAGCCAATTATTGAACATGTGTATAAGGAACACATAGAGCCAGCAAAGGAAAGTATTGCAAAAGGAATTAGTAGAACTACCAATGCTACCATTATAATAAGTGTTATAGCTGTGTTTTTAGCTATCAGCTTAGGATTATTCATCTCCCGTTCCATTTACGTGCCCCTCGCAAAACTCAAGGCTGGCACGGCTGAAATGGGAAAGGGTAAGTTAGACACCAAAATTAAGATTGCTTCAAATGATAAAGTGGGCGAACTGGCTACATCTTTCAACGATATGGCCGTCAAACTAAACGAATCTCATGCAAACCTTGAGAAAAAAGTCCAGAAGCGCACAGCAGAATTATCATCAGCCAACGTAAAACTCGAAGAGGAAATCTCCGAGCGCACGCAGGCCCAGAAGAAATTACAGCGGCACATTAATCAGCTTGACTGTTTATACGGCCTCTCCAAGCTCGTTGAACGGCCGAAAATCTCATTGGAGCAGATCTTTCAGGAAACGGCTGACCTGGTTCGTAATGCACACCAGCATCCTGACCTCACCTGCGTAAGAATCACATTCAATGGGATACACTATGAAACAGACAATTTCCAAAAAACTGAAGCCAGTCAACACGCTGAGATCAAAGTGAGGGCAGAGAAAGCCGGAGATATTGAGGTTTACTACCTTGGACCAGAAACCGGCCAAAACCCCTTCCTCAAAGAAGAACGTGATTTATTGGATGCGGTTGCTGAGCATCTGGGCAGAATTGCAGAACGGACACAGGCAAGAGAGAAGCTGCGATTATTTCGAGACCTGATAGACCGGTCAAATGACTGCATCTTTGTCATAGAGCCCAAATGGGGCCGTTTCGCCGATGTAAACCAGAAAGCCTCTGATAGTCTCGGATATACACGCGAAGAATTACTCAATATGACCGTTAAAGACATCGAGCAGACCATACCGGATGATTCGGCCTGGTCTGAACACGCCACGCAAGTCCAGAAAAAGGGCTATATGGTTTCAGAAGGCCAGCATAAGCGCAAAGACGGCACGACATTCCCCGTAGAGACAAATGTCAAGTTTATAGGTCAGAACGGGAACAGTTATATGCTGGCGGTCGCGCGCGACATCACTGAACGCAAGCAGGCCGAGGAGGCGCTTTGGGAAAGCCAAGAGCGCTATCGAGCACTTGTGGAAAACACTGCTCTTGGGATTACCATAATGGATGCTAATTACAATATCATTATGACCAACGCAACGTTCTGCAAATTGTTCAAAAAATCTGCCAGTGAATTTGTCGGTAAGAACTGTTTCAGGGAGTATGAAAAACGCGAGGAAGTCTGTCCGCATTGCCCTGGGAGGCGGGCTATGGCTTCCGGAGCCACTGCCGAGGTTGAAACCCAAGCCGTGTTAGACGATGGCACTCGCATTCACGTTCGAAATCGTGCTATTCCGTTCTTTGGCCCAGATGGCGAGGTGAAAGGCTTCATTGAGATAGTTGAAAACATCGATGAGCGCAAAAAGGCTGAAGAAAGGCAGGCTGAACTTCTCCAGCAAGTCGAAAGTGCTAATCGGGAATTAAAGGATTTTGCCCATATCGTCTCGCACGACCTCAAGGCGCCGCTCCACGGGATTAAGATCCTGACTGAGTGGATGTCAACTGATTACGCAGACAAGCTTGACGAACAGGGCAAAGAGCAAATGAATCTGCTCTCCAACCGGGCGGACAGAATGCACAACCTCATTGATGGTGTCCTCGAATATTCCAGAGTCGGACGCGTCAAAGGAAAAATGGTTCAGGTCAATCTCAATGAGCTTGTCCCGGCTGTTATTGATACGCTCGCTCCGCCCAAAAACATCACGATTACTGCCGAAAGCCAACTGCCAACGGTTGAATACGAAGAGACCCGAATTATACAGGTCTTCCAGAATCTGCTCAGCAACGCCGTCAAATACATGGACAAGCCGAAAGGTCAAATAAAAGTCGGCTGTGTTGAAGAGGACAGCTTCTGGAAATTCAGTGTCGCCGATAATGGCCCGGGCATTGAAGAAAAAGACTTCGAAAGGATTTTCAAGATATTCCAAACGTTAGCGCCGCGCGATGAAGTCGAGAGCACCGGGGTAGGTCTGACGGTGGTGAAAAAAATTATTGAGTTGTATGGTGGTAAGATTTGGGTCCAGTCAAAAGTAAAAGAAGGAACCACATTCTTCTTTACATTACCAAAGCAAAAAAAAGAAATGGGGGTTAAAGATGCGAAACTCGAAGAAGCCAATATTGCTTGTGGAAGATGACCGTATAGACACGATGACGGTCAAAAGAGCTCTAAAAGACCTTAAAGTTACAAATGAATTAGTCCACAGGGCCAATGGCGAAGAAGCCTTGGAGTATTTAAGAAACGAGACTAATAAAAAACCGTGCGTTATCTTGTTGGATTTGAATATGCCAAAGATGAACGGCATCGAATTTCTACGAATCGCCAAGGCAGATGAGATGCTGAAAAAGATTCCCATTGTCGTGCTGACCACATCTCAGCAAGAGCAGGACGTGGTTGAAAGCTTCAATCTCGGTGTCGCCGGCTATATCGTCAAACCCGCTGATTATAAAAAGTTTGTTGAGGCAATCAAAACAATTAACCTGTACTGGACTTTAAGCGAATTGCCGGAGGGAGGATAAAACTATGGAAAATAAAAGATATAAAGTTTTGCTGATTGAGGACGACAAGCTCGACCAAATGGCCTTTATGCGTATGGTCGAAGACAAAGAGCTTCCATACGATTGCGTGATAGCAGGGTCCGTTTCAGAAGCCAGGAACATACTCGCTTCTGAACGGTTTGACATTGTAATCTCTGACTACTCACTTGGGGACGGCACCGCATTTGACCTCCTCGATTCGGTGAAGAATGTCCCCACTATATTTGTCACCGGGGCCGGTGATGAGGAAATAGCTATAAAAGCCTGGAAGGCCGGCGCCGATGATTATCTGATAAAAGACCCCGAACGAAACTACCTTAAAATTGTTCCAATGACAATCGAAAATGTCATCAGACGCAGAAAAATGGAAGCCGAACTGCAACTGCTCTCTGGCGCTGTTACCAGCACCGATGACAGTATCTATATCACCGATATGGAAAACAAAATTATCTTCGTCAACAAAGCATTTTGTGAAACTTACGGCTACAAAACCGAAGACATCCTGGGAAAAGACAGCAATATTCTCTGGATAGGAAAACCTCAAAGCGAACGCACCAGAAGCGTTTTCGAAATCGCCAGAGGCGCCTGGGAGGTCGGGTTCTACCATAAACGAAAAGACGGCGGCATATTTCCGGTCTCCCTTTCCAGGTCGATCATTAAAGACGCAAAGGGAAACGAAGTCGCCGTCGTTGGAATAGCTCGTGACGTCTCCGAACGCATGCTTATAGAGGATGAACTCAGAACCGCAAATCAAAAATTGAAAAAGCAAAATCAGTTGAAAAGTGAATTGGCCGTCACCATTTCAGAGCAGTTAAAGGCGCCCCTGGCTGCCTTGAAGAATATTATCTGCGATGCCAAGGCAGATTCTGCAGGCCAAATCACTCCCGAATTACAGGAAAATCTCGAATCCGCCGAGAAGGACATTAACCAGGTCGGGAGGATTGTTGCTGACTTTCGTGATGTCGTGAGCATCGAAACCGGCAAGATGAAGCTGGAGCTCACTGAGCTTAATCTTGCCCCGGTCATTTCTGAAGCTGCAGATGCCTTCTCATCGCTCGCCGCCGAAAAAGACATTCAACTCGAGTGCTCTATATCCGATTCCGACCTCCTCGTAAATGCCGACCACAACAGGATAACGCAGGTGTTAAGTGACCTTATTAAAAGTTCAATAAGATCAACTCCTTCGAACGGGCACATCAATATACGAGCAAAAGATATTGGAAATGAGATTGTAGTCGAGGTGCAGGATGACGGCCCAACTATCGAACAAGACAAGACACATAAGATTTTTGATCGCTTCGACCAGATTAAAGGGCTGGTCGTTTCCAACAAGGAAGAAGACTCCGCCCTGGCCTTGCCCATAGCAAAGGAATTAGTGGAAATGCACGGCGGATGCATCTGGGCCGAAAGCGAACTCGGTGAAGGAAACAAGTTCTGCGTCGTCCTGCCAAAGGCAGCCGTAGCGCAAGAACTAACTTCTGTCGCGGTAAACGCAACACAAAATGACCACGAAAACTGAACACGGTAATGAGCTTACGGGGGTGAAGTAAGAAGATGTCAGCGCGGGCAATGGCAAGCAACAGACAAAGCCGGCCCGACGCTATACTCTTAAATGCAATCATATAAGGCATTGGTGTTGTTTCGAGGATTGGTTAGATAGGCGATACTATTACCGACTTGCACACAATAAAGAAGTCGCTGCACGAGAGTGAAGAACTCTATCGAAGCCTTGGGGAAAATATCCACCTTGGCATTACCCTGATAGATACCAACCACAGGACAGTGATGACGAACGTTGCCCAGGGCAACTTTTTTAACAAGCCCAACAGCGAGTTTGTCGGTAAGCGAACTGCCGGATGTCAAGTAAAAGATGGAAACCACAAGATACAAAGTCTTACTCATTGAAGATGACAAAATCGCACAAATGGCCTTCCGGCGACTGGTCAGGGATGAACATCTTCCATACGATTACACTATAGCCAGCTCCGTCTCAGAGGCCAATACCATCTTGCGCACCAATAGATTTGACATATTAATTGTTGACTACCTGCTCGGAGACGGCACCGCATTTGACATCCTGGATTCAATAACCAACACTCCCGCTATCTTTGCAACCGGCGCAGGAAACGAAGAGCTCGCCGTCAAAGCTATGAAAGCCGGCGCCTATGATTATCTTATAAAAAACTCCACGCACAACTACCTCGAAGTCCTCCCGGAAATAATAAAAAACGCTATCAGGCACAAAAAAGTAGCCGATGAAGTGAAAAAATACCACGATAACCTCGAGCAGCTCGTAAAAGAACGCACAGAGCAGCTTGCCCGGGAAAAAGAGCTTTTGTCCGTAACTCTTTCAAGTATGGGTGACGCCGTCATTGCCGTAGATGCCGAAAAACGAATTACGTTGTTTAACCAGGTAGCACAAAACCTCACAGGATACAAACTTAACGATGTCGAAGGCAAGCCGATCCACGACGTTCTCAGCGTTATTAACGAGCGCAAACAGCAGCCGGTTGACAATCCCATCAACCAGGTGCTGGAATCCGGCAGGATAGAAGCCGGAAGCGCTCATGACGCTCTTATCTCAAGGGACGGCAGTGAGCATCCGATTTCCGCCACCGCTGCGCCCATCCGCAAAAACGACGGGACTGTGATCGGCGCTGTTATGGTACTCCGGGACGTGGCCAAACAGCGCGAACTCGACCGTATGAAGACCGATTTCGTCTCCTCGGTATCGCACGAACTGCGAACTCCCCTGACCGCAATCAAGGCATACACAGCTACAATCCTACGCGACCCCGATATGGCCGAGCAGACCAAACGCGAGTTCCTCGCTATCATTGACGAGGAATCGACTCGTCTAACAAACTTAGTCGAAGATATTCTCGAAATATCACAAATCGAATCCGGAACTGTCAAGGTCCCCCTCCAGGCCGTGGACATTGCTGCTGTCGTCGAGCAGGTATTATCTGCCTTGAAACCCTTGGCTGATAAGAAAAATATCCAACTACAGACCAATATCGACGCCGAACTGCCCAAACTGCAGGCCGACGAAACCAAAATTCAGTCAATGGTTACAAACCTCGTCCACAACGCAATCAAGTTCACGCCTCACAACGGCGCCGTCTCTATTTTAGTTAGACGCCGGGATGAGCAGTTGGTTATGCGCGTTAGCGATACCGGTATGGGCATTCCTAATGAGGACCTTCCAAAAATATTTGACCGGTTCTACCGTGTATACACCCCCGGAATGCAGATCCAGGGAACAGGACTCGGACTTGCCATCGTTCGCAAAATCGCTATGATGCACGGCGGCACAATAGAGGTCCAAAGCAAAGTAGACCGCGGCACTACATTCACCATCCTGTTGCCGCTAACCGCACAGCCCGCATTAGAAGCCACTATCGTAAACTAAGCTTAACAATGCCCCCACTCGCAGCAATTCGCCCCTCCTTTATAATCGAATACCCCTCCATCGCACACACCTCCCGATCAGGCCGGGCCGCTGCCGTATCTACAACACCCTCACCCTCCCGGACCAGTACAAGCGCCACCGCCGAATACAGACACCTCACTACCTTCAAAAAATGCTTTGCCCTGATGAACCGCATAAAGCCGGCGGACCTGCTCTTCAGAGGCCTGCATAAGCTCTCCGGCAACGAGCTCAAAGCTCTTTCTTTCAAATCGCCCGGCTATCTCACCAACCAGGCGCCGCCCCATACCGTCCGGCTTGATGATTATTAAGCTCCCCCCTGCTATTCTCGTCTGCCAGCGCTCGTCCCTGTCAGCCGCAAATCCAACTCCGAATCACACTACATTCCCTTTGCTACAATGTAAATCTCGACGCGTCTGTTTTGCGGATTGCCTTTGTTGCCCGGTTTATTCGGCGCAACCGGCCGGAATTCACCAAAACCTCGGGCGCTCATTCGCTTTGAATCGATATTGTTCGTGCCCATTACCTTCAGCACCGATATCGCTCTGTGCGCCGACAGATGCCAGTTCGTCGGGTGTCTTCTGCGAGTCTCTTCTCTCGCAATCGGAATATCGTCCGTGTGGCCGGCAATTATAACATCAAACTCTTTACCTTGTTCCAAGTTCAGGATGCCGCAAAGAGCCTTAACTGCTTCCACCGCACCAAGGGCCACCACGTCACTGCCCTTCTCGAAAAGCAGATCGCTCTTGAACTTCACTATGCCTCGGCTTGCATCGTACGTAACCATATCCTCACGCTCCGCAAAATCCTCCAGCATAGTGCTGAGTTCCACCGGCAGTGTCACCCCGCCAAGCAGCTGCTCCTGCATCCTCGCAATCAAAGCCCTCTTTTTAGCCAGGTCTTCTTCACACGCAGCAGCCTGCTCCCGCAGCGTCTGCTCCTCGATACCGCTCAGACTCTTAGCATAATCAAGTTGTTCTCTTAGCTGCCCAAGTTTCAGCTTCGTGGCATCCAGGTCACTCTTGAGCTGCCCTATCAGCTCACCCTGTCTGTCGTTTTGGATTCGCAGGTCCTCATACTCCCGCTCCGACACACACCCTGTTACCAGCACGGCACAAGCACATACAACAAAAATCACACAAAGTTTGACAATTCGCATCATTCAATCCTTTCAAAAAAATTACAGCAGACAAATTCCCTTTTAACCGTCCCATAAAATGCCAAAGCCCTTTATTCAAAAAACCTCTACGGCCTACCAATTACTACGTTCTCCAGCTTTGCCCGTAAATAAAACCGATTCATCTTTATCCGTCAACAATAAACTTTCAAAATCTGCACTTCGGCGACGCCTCTCTCTGCCGCTCAAACTAACCGCCCTTACCCCCTTTTCTCTCTCATTCCCGTGTCTCCTTACAGCCCCGCTGCCTTCTTCGACATTCCTCTCTGTCATCCCTGAAACCCACCCCCCACAGCCTCGGCCTCCCCAAAACAGCTATATCCCCGCTCATAAATACAACCGGGGCCTATACCGATGATAAGCGGTATAGGCCCCGAATTTGGCACAAACTCACTGGTTATCAACGCCCCTTACTCCGGCCACAGCCGCTCTTCAAGCCAGCTATCCAGAAGCACATCAAGGTCCCTGAAGTTGATCACCTCCGGAGTCTCACCGCCAAACAGATTCTCTGGCAGATTCAACTCGACGAAACCTGTCCCATTACTGGCTAACCACGCAACCTCCGCAGCCGTCAAAGCACGGTTGTAAACCCGGACATCATCTATAGTACCTTTGAATTGGTTGTCATTGGCGTCAGCCTTGTTGCCTATCGCCAGATCATTGGTATCCTGGGAAAGAGGTATACTATTGACCTCATCGTTGGTGGCCACAACTTCGCCGTTTATATAGAGCTTTGAAGTGTCGCCGTCGTACGTTCCGGCCAGATGGATCCAGTTGTCAGGCCAAATATCACCTTCTTCGCTGTCTGCAAAGTACCTGACACCGTTAACATCGCCTACGTAGAAGGTGAGGCTGTCGTCGTCGTCCGCCTCGAGACAATAAGATTCGGCGTCATTTCTACCTTTGACCACTACGCGAGAGCTGCCGCCCGGGTTATCCTCATAATAGATCCAGGCAGTGGCACTAACCGTAGCCGCCGGCTTCAGTTGTGGTGCGTCCGGCACCAGCACTTTGCCGCCGCTAAATTTCACCGCCGAGTTCGAGTCGTACCCGACCACCCACAAATAGTCACCGCTTATCGTACCGTGATTGGCATAGATGCTGGAATCATTAGCGGTACTTCTGCCATTTTCGTTGAGCTTCCACCAGCCCACCAGGCCAACGGTGCCGGGATTTGTGTATTCGTCAAAATAGAGGTCTCTCTTGAGCCACTTCCTGGCCATTTCACCAACGTCGGCAAGGTTGACTATACAATCGTCCGTGAAGTCCGCTGCCGGTTTCAAACGCCACGGAACACACTTCGGCAGATACAGCCGGATATTGTCAAAGTATACCGTACCGTTGCCACCAGGCGTGCCGCCGGGGTACGGATTGCCCCTGATACCAAAGCCGATATACACCTTCGCCACATTGTTTGCGTCCACGCCAGTGAAGTCCGGCAGCGCAATATCCCACTGATGCCACTCCTTTTCCCTGATGTCGTTCATATCTTCGCCGTACAGGCCGTAGTTCACCTGCGCATAGCTGACCGCCCCCCGGCTGTCCTCCAGACCCGCATACATCTGCTCGGTGGCATTGGCATCATTGTCCGCCTGGCCGTAGAAAAACAGCGTCAATATCTTTACCCCGGCTTCCGTCCAATTACATGGCTCATCGAACGTGCGTTCGGCCTCAGAATAATAATCCAGCCCGTAGTCTCCCGTATCAGCGTTGTCGTACACGTAAACCATCGACTGCTTGCCGCTGTGTACCGGCTCAATAGGGTCGATACCAAGCGTAACTTCCGAGCCCGTCCAGTACTCGAAACCGTCCAGCCACGTATCATATATCTCGTTGGTGCAGCCAAAGCCCGTACAGTACGACTCCATATCATCCACGATAAGGAAGTTCGCCACCGTAAACCGCCAGACCCTGCCTTTCCACGGACTGTTCGGATGACTCTCATTGACCTCATCAATCCGCCAATAGTAAGTCGTATCTAATTCAAGATTGCCGGGCGGATCATACTCGTTAGGTTCCCGGTTGTCCACGAATACGCTCGAAGAGGTATTCGCCTCGTTCACATCGTCCCAATCAGTGCCGCAGTACACATCATGTGAAGCGGCAGAGTTTCCCGGTCGCCACTTAAGAACCACATCACGCGCGACATCCGGCTCACCATCGTAGGGCTGCGGTGCCCACGCAGTATTAACATCTTCACCCCGGTACAACTCCGCTATCTCGCCGTCCGACAGGGCGCGATTATATACCCGGAACTCATCCATCCGCCCGCCATAGTCACTGCTGTTATCATCATTATACGCGCCCACAATAAATGGCTTGTCCACCACATTGCTAAGCGAACTGTTCGTGCCCGTCCTCGAATCTGCCGGCAAACCGTCGAAGAATATGGTCATTGTGCCCGCAACCTCGTTCTTGCGAAAACCAAAGTGGTGCCAGTTGCCTTTCCACGCCCCAGGTGTAGCATCGCCCCACACCAATACGTCACATGCGTCGTCGCCCGCACGCCAAACCACGTCTTGTGCCTCATCCGGAATCAGCCCCGTCAATTTATAGGTGCCGTCACTGCCGAGGTCACCGGTGTCGAAGATCACAAAGTCGTCCCCAAAATCCTTACCCGGGTCAATATTGAACCAAACCGAAACCGTTATCGCCGAATTGACCATGCTGAGCGTGTCTGACGGAGGCATCAGGGCTTCCTCCTCCGTAAAGTGGATGCAGCCGTCGAAACGACCACCATTGGGGTCCCAGTCCACACTCGTCGTCCCCACTGCCGCCGCATGCTTCTCATACCCGGAAGAATCATTAGCAGTCATGCCATCAGTCTCATCGAACTTGTACCAGACCAGCATATTGACATCCACAATCGCACTCTGGCTCCTGAACTTCCACACATCACCCTTCCACGTAATCGGCCCGTTGACCTCATCGATTCGCCAGTAGTAAACGGTCAGGTAATCAAAATCGCACGGGTCGTAACTGGTTTCACCAAGCTCCTGGTTGCCTTTATATACGCTCGAAGTCGTAGCCGCATCCCTTACCTCTTCGTAAGCGGTGCCGAAGTACACATCGTGCGAGGCCGCAGAGCAGCTGGCAGACCAGCTCAGAATCGCATTTAATGGCACCCCCGTCTCATTATACGCCGGCTCAGGGTCGAACGCGTTGCCGTCGTTAATCGAAAACGACCACACTTTGCCCTTCCACGGGCTTCCTGCCGGCGCCCCGGGATTGTCATTTACCTCATCAATCCGCCAATAATACGTCCCGCCAGGTTCAAGCGTCTCAAGCGAGCCGGCATCATAGCTGTTAGGCTCCTGCCTCAGTCTATATTCGGAGGAGACTGTAATCGCGTTCTTCACATCGCTATAATCAGTGCCGAAGTACACATCGTGCTCCGCCGCATACACCCCCGGCGTCCACGTGAGTTCAACGTCATCCGCACACAAATTCTTCGCGTTGTTCTCAGGACTTGGATTCCGCGCCCACGTGTAAACCGTCGTCGCCCACACCGTTGTCTGGTTCGGCTCCGGCGTCCACGCAACGTGCACCTCAGAACCGGGAGTATCGTCGTAGGCAGTGATATAGTCGTTCCCAATATCAG
>Ga0209979_1000755_pt1 | contig 40236 bp, 29 predicted proteins | sample AnhtaG_FD_183114 | JGI IMG/M metagenome (GOLD analysis project Ga0209979, IMG submission 183114) | Deep subsurface microbial communities from Anholt, Denmark to uncover new lineages of life (NeLLi) - Anholt_01485 metaG (SPAdes) (version 2) | ecosystem: Environmental > Aquatic > Marine > Oceanic...
CGATACCCGCCGACGGGTATCTGTTAGTGGTTAAGAACCTGGCGGCATTTGCGTGGCGATATCCGGCTGTGCCGTCGGAGAAAGTTCTCGGTCCTTACGATGGCCGGCTGAACAATGCCGGCGAGAGGGTGGAGCTTTCAATGCCCGGCGATGTGGACGAGTTTGGCACACGTTGTTATATCCGCATTGACAGGGTGAATTACAGCGATGGCTCGCATCCTGAAGATTGTCCAGGCGGAGTTGACCTCTGGCCTCCGGAGGCGGACGGCGGCGGCCAATCGCTTTCGCGCAAGGTGTCGGATGATTACGGCAATGACCCGGACAACTGGGAGGCAAATGATACTTCACCCGGCGTCGTCAACCCGTGAATTCCTGAGGGGTGGGAGTATACGATGTTCCCTTTCCAACTTCATTAAATCTTTTAATCTGAGATTTCCCATATACACGCCTTAATAATACCACTACGCCTTTTGATTGTATAATACAACTTAAAAGGTTCAGAAATGATGCGAATCATGAACCTTCTTATTGCTATTGCACCTAATGCAAATTCTTTCCCCAAATTGACGCCACAGGCTGACGCCACGGCCTCTGCTCATTTGTAACATCCTTGTTTTCAATCCTTTATCATCCAATGAAGTCCTGCTTATGAGACAGATGCTCCGGCAAGTGTAGTAGTTAGCAAGAGGTTCTCAAGCCGGAGATAAAAGGAATAAGCGACGGCTGAAAAGAGGTTAGGACTTTTTATAGTCTGAATGCACGGGTGGCCGTGCGGTTATGGGGGGTTTATATAGCGACGTGATATTGATATGTACATTCAGATATTTGTTGATTCTCTTAGCCGGTACGGAGTTGAGATAGAAAAAGGATTTGAGCCGGTTTATGAGGTGTTACGTTACGTTGGGCGATATTTACATAACCCTCTGTTTAATAAAGAGTTACAGAAAACCAGCCTTTCCAAAATGTAACATAAAATGTTACATAAAAGTATCTCAAGATACCCATATGATGCTCCCGCTATTTCTTATTATAAAGGGACTTGCGTTATCGCAGGTCTTTTTTTTTACGCCCGCTGTTCAATGTCAGCGAAAGTGGTCAGGCTGAGACTCTGGCGCGGGTAGCATGAAGGTTTCTAAGACTTGAAACCGAAGCACGATGCGAAGGTTCCCGACGTCTGTGAAAACAGGGACGTTTTCACTCGGAAACGAGGTTATCTACCTGACGATTTCCCCGTGTTCTAAGAACTATTTTTCGGCGGCGAGAAGCTTGATTCCCGATATTGAGCATCGAGATTTCTTGGCGGCGACAATCATCTCGGCCAGCCTGGCCCGAGCCTTTTGGTAGGCGGTGGGGTCCGTTTCCCATTGGAACCAGGAGCTTGCCATAGGCAGCACCACTTTCTCAGCCTCGGCCGAAAGTCCCAGGCCTTCGAGGATGCCTATGTACTCGTAGTCCTCGATGGAGTCGCGCAAGGCCTTCAGACGCAGGCTGGGGACAATGCCGTCGTAGCCCACTGCACGGCCGGGATAGACGAGCGTGCCCTCGCCGTTGTAGACCCGAGCTGGTCGGCCATACGTCCACGGGTCTGTCCACGGGTCTTCGACCTGTCGCCAGTACGACATCCCGCCCCAGTAGAGCAGCCCACGAATGCGGTACCGCCACGCTATCCACGCCGGCACCCGGTAGTTGAGCAGCGGGTAATCAATGTGCCACCAGGGGGTCTTATCACGCTGGCAAAGTGCGGTGTACGTCCAGATGGTTTCGCCAAGCGTCTGCCGCTGGGTGGCACTTTCGGGTTTGAAAAGCGGAAAAAGGGGGCACCAGATGTCTATCGCTCCGTAGAGGTCGCCCCACGTCTCATTTTGCGACCATGTTTGCTCGACCACGAGCACCTTGACCACCGACTTCGCCTCGCGGATGGCTCGGCCCCATTTCTGGACATACTTGTAGGCCTCCTCGTCGTTCGGCTCATCTTTCAGATAGGTGTAGAAGACCACATACGGACGGTTCAACTCTGCCGCCGCACGGTCCCAGCTCTTCAGCCACGCGTGAAGCTTTTTACGCTCAAGTTCAGGGTCTTTCACGATGCCGGTCGGCCTGGGAACCATAATCGCGTTGACGTGGTAGCGATCGATGAATTCTCTCAGCATGCGAACCTGCTCCGGAGCAATCCGGTACGAGCCATCCGGCTGGGCTACCGGTGTAATGCTCCCCGCGGGGGGCGTGGCGTTGATGCGATGGCGTGTCAGCATCTCGGCACACTGGGCCTCGACCGCCGCCCAGTCCGATGGTCCCTTCTCCTTGCCGGCCCTGGCTCGCTCGCGATAGTAACCTCTCATTCGACCTGCGGGTGAGCCGAGAGCGGTCTTCAGCGTTGAGACACGCGGCAGGGCGAAGTCCCACACGGTCAGCGTCACCGGTATCTCGACGGCCTTTCTGCCTTCGGCTGTGATGCGGTACGTGCCGCGATACTTGCCGGGACGCGCATCGGCCGGGATGTAAACGTCCACCCAGAACCCGTGCGTCTGGCCCGCAGGCAGCTCGAACGGCACGGCCCTTAACCTCGCCTGGCTCAAGGGCTTCCGCGTTAGCGGATGGCGGAATGGAATCAGCGGATCGGGATACCAGCCGGGTTTGAACCTATCGTTTCGGTACGTCCCGACGGTCAGTTCGAGCTGATGCTGACGGTAGAGCCGAGCATCCTCAGCACACCGAATGACCCCGGCAGGTCCCGTAAGGTCTCCGGCCTCGAGGTTAACCGCCTTCACCGTCACCTCTGACCGCAGCAGAATCTGGAAGCTTTCCCATTCATTTCGAGCCGCTTGAAGTTTAACGGAAGTGCCCCCACGTCTTCTTGTCGAAGACAAGAGTGGGGGGTCATCACGCAGCACCCGTTTGGTTGCTGTTAGTGTCCAGACCCCCCAATCTGCCCACGCCTTGCCGGCTACCATCAGGGACAACAGCCCGCAGAGCATACAATATACATATCTCTTCATCATCTTTTCCTTAGCAACCCCCCTGCTTTCTTGCGAAAGCAAGAAGGGGGGCAGGCCTCTGTCGGTATTTGAACTGCAGATATAATTTATAGGACTTCACTGTTTACCGCCAGCAAAAATGGCAGTAAAATCGAATTTATTCCTCTTTTTGTTTGTGTTTGTTAAGAGGCAAACAGAATCCTGTATTTTTTGAGCGGTCCAGGTGAATCTACTGACAATTGTAGTTATAGCTCTTGGGCTGGCGATGGACGCCTTTGCGGTTTCCGTCACCATTGGAGCGGTATATAAGAAGCCGGGAATTGGCCATGCCTTTAGAACGGCCCTGGCTTTCGGCGGCTTTCAGGCCGTCATGCCCGTAATGGGTTGGCTCACCGGTATGACTGTAAGGAAATTCATCCAGGATTACGACCACTGGGTAGCGTTCTGTCTGCTCGCAGCGATAGGCTGTAAAATGATTTACGAGTCTTTCAAAATCAAACGGGTTCAGCAGCGCTCTAATTCGCTGCGCATCTCGATGCTTTTAGCATTAGCGGTGGCTACCAGTATTGATGCGTTTGCAGTGGGCATAACGCTTTCATTTCTGCTGACACGCTCTATAGCAATCACCGTAATTATCATTGGAGCGGTAACCTTTGTTCTTTCGTATGCAGGGGTTTATATCGGAAAAAAGTTCGGCTATTTTTTCGCGAATCGCATCGAAGCTCTCGGAGGCCTGGTTTTGCTCGGCATCGGAACTAAAATCCTTCTCAGTGCTACGTAGCGAAGCGCTACTTCGCAGAGTAGCATTGGAACACTTGTTTTTCTTAAACACGTGATTGGTTATTGGTGATTGGCTATTGGTTATTGGTGATTGGTGATTGGTGATTGGTTATTGGTGATTGGTTATTGGTGATTGGTGATTCGAATTTACCAGTTACCATTTACCATTTACCATTTACCATTTTACTTTAGGGCGAGTAATAATTGTGACATTGCTTTAACCGGCGGTAATTTCGATTGGCCCATAAGCGTTCTTGATTGGGTCGCCGATTGTGGCCGGTGTTTTGATATATGTGCAGCTCGCTGCCGTTCAAAACAATTATCTCCTCCCGCCAGTCGCCCGTCACATCTGCCACGTACAGGCGGTCCGCCTTTTCCTTAAACTGCGCCACAAACTTGCCCGTCAGCGGCTCGAAGATACACACATCCCCGCTCTTGTGTCGTTCTTTGGCGCAGGCCAGTTGCTGGCGCTTGCCGGTCCAGTCGATGGTATGAATCACCTCCACCCCACTGGCCGTCCAGCCCGCCGGAGCAACGTCATCCATCTTGTAATCGAAGACCTTCTTGCCGGATGAGTCAAACACGAACGGCTTTTGATGCTCGGGGTAGCGTGACCTGCACCAGATGAAAATTTCTTCTGAGTCTTCTTTGAATCGTCCTACCGCAGCATTCTGTGGCTCCTGCTTCTTAAAATGGCTGCGCCAGATGGGGCCTGCTGTGCCGATGACCTGCACGTGGTTCGACCCTTCTTCGAACATGATAACCTCCAGGCCGGGCTTGTCCGGCCGGACATCGGCTACAAAAAGACTGTCCATATGCCACCGTCCAGGCACCGCGCGGGCCAGCAGCTTCCCATCGGCTGAAAAGATTGTCGCCCCAAGCACCTCGTCGCGTCCATCGCCATTAATGTCGGCCAGCCGGGCGCAATTGTGGGCGCAGCAGACAAACTTGTCACTCCGCCACAGCGGCTTGCCGCCCTTAAGGAGCTGGTCCACGGCGTAGGCGGCCAGGAACTTTCCCATCCGGTAGCCGCGATTGTTTGTTGTCTGAAGCAGGATGTCACGGTCGCCGCCGGTGCCGCGGAAGTCGGCAATCATAGCCACTTCCCAGCGGGTCGTGCCTTCAGGATGGGGTGGCTTGGCGGTGGCCTCTTCACGCCCGGTCGCCCCGTCCACAATGTGGACGACAGAGTTGCTGGTGAGGAAAACTACTTCGCAATTCCCATCTCCGTCCACGTCACCGGCTGCTACACCCGGCCCGTGATGGCCCGGCAGACCCTGGTTCTCGCTCGAGCCACCGACCACGATATCGGTTTTCTTAATCCACAGCTTCTTGCCGTCGTTGCCGTAGACCGCCAGATGGCCCGGCACAGTAACCAGGTAGTCCATCTTGCCGTCATTGGTGACGTCCGCCACAATTATTCCACCGGCTGAGTCTTGGGGCGCCGGAATGGCCAGCTTGATAACAAACGGATTGCTTTGGTATCCCTGCCCAGCCAGCGCAACCCCACCGCACACGAACGCAAAAACCACCGCTTTAAACACTGCTACACGAACACTCATAACATTTCATTCCGTTAACTAAATTCTTTATCTGACATTTCCCAAGCAGGACTGCTGAGCGTTTTCACAAAGAATATGCCCTCACACCGACGCTGTCAACGCCAAAGTTCGGGTTTTTTTGATTCCCGATTCCTGACAAGCATCGAGTATCCGGCATCGAGCATCGAGGCGGTGATGCCGTCTTTGACTGCTGCTTTAGCGGCGATATTTAATCTGCGGCGGAAAGGTTTACGCAGAGCAGTTCCTCGTCGTTTCTGGCGTAGATGTGTTTGTTGGCGAAGGCGGGATGAGACCAGCAGACGCCTCGGTCAAGTTGTCCCCGTGTAGGACTGATGAGTTTGGTTCGGCTGATTTCGTGGAACCCTTCAGGCGAGAGTTTACTGATAATGAGTTCGCCGCGTTCGTTGAACATCCATATTTTGTCTTCATTTCTTACCATGTGAATGTTGGCCCAGCGGGCTTTGGGCACGGCGTCAAGGTTTTCCCAGATGCGCTCGCCCGTCCTCAGGCCAAGACATCGCAGTTCACCATAACTATCCACGCCGTAGATGTAATCCCCTTGCAGTAAAGGGGTGGATATACAGCAATGGAGGCTCTCAGTCTTTCTTTCGCTGGGGCCTTTGCGTTGCCAGACTTTTTCGACAGCGAGTCTGTCGGGCTTAACTTTGAGCAGAAGCGAGCCATCAAAGAAGCTGCTGACGAAAAGATAATTGTTCTGGAAGACGGGGGTGGCGATGTTGTGGACCATTCGTTGGTGGAAGGGGTGCTGCCAGTAGAGCTTTCCGGTTAGGGGGTTCAGACCGACGATTCTCTCGCCTGTCCAGCAGACCAGCACGCGTTTGCCTGCCTGTTCAATGACGATGGGTGCCGAATACGAGGCAGAGTCGTTCAGTGCTCGCCATTTTTCCCTTCCGGTGATTTTATCAAAGGCAACGAGGCAGGCATTTTCTCTGCCGCCGATGTGCACTATAACCAGGCCGTCTTCAACTAATGGCGCGGCGGCAATACCCCACATGGGCATTTTAATTTTGTATTCGGTATAGAGGTCCTTACTCCAGAGCACGTCTCCCTTTGCTGCATCGAAACAGAACAGATGCCCCATAGCGCCGAGCGAGTAAGCGCGGTTGTTATTGACAGTTACTGCAGCGCGTGGCCCATCACGGTGGGCGAACCTTTCGTATTTGCATTCATAGCTGTGGGACCAGATACTTTCGCCGGTCATAGCATCGAAGCAGTGGACGCGTTCGAGCTGTGTCGGGGCGGTTAAGCGGTCGGTAACATAGACCCGGCTGTCGGCGACGGTTGGCCCGCTGTAACCGTTCGCAATTTTAACACGCCAGCGGATTGGTAATCGCGGGTTGTCGAATCTTTGAACAATACCTTTTTCCCGCCAGATGCCGTCTCGATTGGGACCTCGCCATTGTGGCCAATCTGTGGCAGAAGTCTGAACGCTAAGCAGCGACCCCGTGATTATCACCAATGCTAATGCATATCTGCTCATTATTTTGTTACCTCTCCAACTCGATTCCCGATAACGTGAAGTGTGAAGCGAAAAACGAGATACGTTTCTCTCATACCCCATACTTTAACAGAAATTGGCTTAAAATACAATTATTTTGCTCTATTTTTCCTTGACTTATAATGGCGAAAGAATATAACTGTATTACCTTTCACTGCTTCAAAAGCATTGAAAGGAGGAGTTGGTATGGGAAATTCCGGAACAAAGTCAGAATCTTTGCGGCTCGAAAGGAGAGCATACTATGCAAAAGAGTAAAAGAGTAACACGTCGTCAGTTCTTGAAAGGCTCGATTGGCGCAGTCGCGGCTTTCACAATCGTGCCGAGGCACGTCCTGGGCGGCCCGGGCCAGACGCCTCCGAGCGAAACCTTCGGCGGTGCCCTAATCGGCTGCGGCGGTCAGGGCAATGGGACATTCAACGGACTCGGGCCCAACGTCGAAAAGCTCGCTATATGCGACGTAAAGTTTCTCAAGCATGCCGACAACAAGAAGGTCTACACCGACTTTCGCCGCGTGATGGAACGCAAGGACATTGATGTGGTCGCAATCGCCACTCCGCCGCACTGGCACGCCCTGATATCAATCGCTGCTATGGAAGCCGGCAAAGACGTGCTCTGCGAAAAGCCAATGACCCGCTTCATCGCCGAAGGCCGTGCAGTAGCCGAGGCGGAGAAACGCTATAACCGCATCTTCCAGGTCGGCACTTACGGCCGCTTCGGAGCAAACAGGGAAAGACACAAGATTATGGCCAGCGGGTTGCTAAAGGAGTGTAAGGCGGTGTACATCAAGCACGGTGGCCTCAAGGTCAGGGAATGGAGCGGGTTGGTCAACGCCCAGCCCCAGCCCATCCCCAGGAGCCTCGACTGGGATATGTACTGCGGACCGTCACCGCTAAGGCCCTACCATCCCCACCGCACCGGCGGCACGCACCGCGGCTACTGGGACTACGAAGGCGGCGGTATGACCGATATGGGACAGCATTTCTTCGACCGCTTCCAGTATGAGTACGCCAAGGACGACACCAGTCCGGTCGAAATCGAGGCCTACGCACCGCCGGCTCACCCCGAGGCCTGCGGAATGTGGGGCTGGGTCGAGCTGAAATATGCCGACGGCCTGACGCTCGTCTTCGACAGCGAAGAGTGGGGTGAACGGTATAACCGCAAAGAGGACCGTAGCGTCAGCATCAGCGACCTCGACGAGCAAAGCCAAAGGAAGCTCAGGGAAATGCCCGAACCCGAGCCGCTGGTGCGATTTCCCGAAGCGATTCGCACCCGCAAACAGGCCGGCGGCCACGCCGCGGTATCGCATCGGTGCGTAAGCCTGATGCACCTGGCCAACATCGCCATCCGCACCGGACGAAAAATCCATTACGACCCCGTCAGGGAACAAATCATTGGCGACGAAGAGGCCAACCGGCTGGTCAACCAACCGATGCGGGCCCCGTGGCACCTCTAAACCGAACTAACCAGCGAAAGGAACATAAGAATGAAATCATCATCAAAACTTACGTCCCTTGTCAATCAAATGCCCGACCCCGACGGTCGGGGAATGTACTGCACCGACATCGACAAAGATAAGGTCGAAAAGGCCGTCGCACAGATACACAACGGCGGCCGTGACAACGTCATTGCCATCATCGACATGCTCGTCCCGCCCGGCCAGGGAAACGACGTCAAGGCCCACTACGCGCTGCACTGCCTGGCCCTTCACGTCTGCAAGCTTGATGACGACAACCAGCGCCGCCGGTTCGCCAGGGCCGTGGCCTCCCAGCTTGGCGGCGACCGGCCCAAGGCCGTCCAGCGTTACCTTGTCCGCGTCATGCAGGTGGCCGGCGGCAGAGAGGTCGTCGGAACCCTCGGCAAGCTGCTGGTAGACGAGGAGCTGTGCGAGCCCGCTGCCCAGGCGCTCACCGCGATTGGCGACGGCGCCGCTGACCAGTTTCGAGAGTCATTGCCTCAAGCCAAAGGTAAGTGTCGCCTGACCGTCATCCAGAATCTCGGCGTGATCCGCGACGCAAAATCGGTCGATGCTTTGAAAAGGGCCGTCACCGACGAAGACCAGGATATCCGCATCGCCGCGGCCTGGGCCTTGGCCAACATCGGCGACCCCGGCTCAGCCGGTGTGCTGCTCAAAGCCGCGGACGCTGAGGGTTGGGAACGAATCCAGGCCACCAAGGCTTGCCTGCTGCTGGCCGAGAACCTGCTGGCGGCCGGCAAAAACTACGAAGCGACGAGGATTTACACCCACCTGCGCAACACGCGGACCGAACCAGCCGAACGATACGTCCGCGATGCAGCAAAGAAGGCACTGACTGCGGCCAGCGGAAAATAAACGCTGATTACTCGATACCGGATACTCGATGCTCGTCCCATTAGAAGTCGATGGCTTACTTCTAACGGGACTCGTAGAATCGGGAATCGAGAAATAATATGAGTTCAAAGGTATTTTTTATCAAAGCCGGTGTTAGTGACGGTGAAGAGATAGTTTCCCAAAAGGCTCGCAAGCTGTTTAAGGCGGGCGCCTTTGCAACCTGCTTTAAGCAGGGCGATTTTACCGCAGTTAAAGTTCACGTTGGGGAGGCACCCAACAATACCTACTTAAAGGCGTCATACATTAAAGGATTGGTGCAGGAGCTGCTTGCGTTGAAAACCAGGCCTTTCGTTACTGATACGAGCACTTTGTATGCCGGTCGGAGGCGAAATGCAATCGACCATGCCATTTTGGCCGGTGAGCACGGTTTTGATATCGCGGGGCTTGGAATACCGTTTATTGCTCCTGACGGGCTGTTTGGGACCGCTGAGACCGCTGTGGAAATCAACGGTGAGCTGAACAAGCATGTTTTCATTGCGTACGATATCATAAGGTGCCAGTCGATTCTTTCGATTGCTCACTTTACAGGCCATCCCGCTGCCTGTGCGGCGGCTACTCTCAAGACCCTGGGGATGGGCTGTGCGAGCAGGAAGGGTAAGATGAGACAGCACGCGGCCATGAGGCCCAGCGTCAGCGACGATTGCACCCGTTGTGGAGATTGTTTCGACCACTGCCCGGCTGATGCAGTTACCATCGATGATGTTAAGGCACATATCAACCGGGAAAAGTGTCTCGGCTGTGGCGAGTGCCTGGCGGTATGTAGATTTGGGGCTGTTCAATATGACTGGGGCGCTGAGGACCGGATACTGCAAAAGAACATTGCTGAGCACGCACTGGGTGTCGTAAAGGGCAAGCAGGGCCGCATAGCATTTTTTAATTTCGTTATTTCCGTTACAGACGGATGTGATTGTTTCAACCGCCGGAATATGCCCAAAATTGTGGATGATGTTGGCATAGTTGCCTCAGCCGACCCTGTAGCCGTGGATAAGGCGTCAATAGACCTGGTCCAGACCAGAAGTGGCAAAACAATTGCCGAGTTGTTGGACAATGATAAGCTTGACCCTCGTTACCAGATTGAGCACGCAGAGCGTATCGGCCTGGGTAGCACCGATTATGAGCTTATACAGATCGATTAGAAACTGTCTCAAAACTGTCACCCTGAGCGAAGCGAAGGGTCTGGTTGGCATCTCTCCTGGTCGGATAATCAGGCAAAAGACCGGTTCATTCTTTTTTAATTGATTTAATGATAATTGAATTATTTCACTACGAACTACAAACTAAAGTAAGTAGTTGAATGGTGAGTGGTTAAATTACCAATTACCAATCACCAATTACCTATGAGAGGTGTGAGTAATATTATTTTGGTAGTTGTTATTGCCATCGGGGTTTGCATAATCCTCGCAGTGGTGATAATTGGCCGACTTGAATTTGACGGCAAGGAAAGAGTTCCGGCTGACAGACAGCCGGAAGTAGTGTTCGTTGAGGACGGAGGCAGTTGGCCTATGTTTCGCGGCGGACAGAGACTTCTGGGCAGAGCGCCGGGGGCTTTGCCGGATTCGATGGTTCTTGTTTGGAAATTCAAAACTGATGGCGCAATTAAGTCATCGCCGGCAATAGATGATGGTCTGGTTTTTATCGGTTCCGACGACGGAAATATCTACGCAATCGATTTGAGAACCGGGGGCAGGGTATGGGCTTACAAAACCGGTGATGCTGTTGAGGCGGTACCTTGTGTGGTTGATGGTTCAGTTTTTGTGGGGTCATACGATACTTTTCTTTATGCGCTTGACGCAAAAAGCGGCTCGCTTAAGTGGAAATATGAGACGGGCGCACAGATTCTTGGGGCTGCTAATTGGACGCGTTCGCCGGATGGTCAGCGGACCTGGATACTTGTCGGCAGCTATGACAGTAAGTTATATTGCCTGGATTCGGCAAATGGTGAAGTTGTGTGGACATACGAAACGGATAGCTATATAAATGGGTCGCCTGCGGTCGGTGAGGGAAAGGTGATTTTTGGCGGCTGTGATGCGATGATTCACGTAGTGGCCGTTGCTGACGGCAGTAAGGTAACCCAGATTGATACCGGCTCATTCATCGCCGCTTCTGCAGCTATTTTCGAAGGACAGGTGTACGTGGGCAATTACGATAATGTATTCATCAATGCTGATATTGATGCCGGCGAAATCGTGTGGAGATATACGGACGCCGATTATCCTTTCTTTTCTTCGCCTGCAGTTGGCGACAGCGTAGTTGTGGTTGGAGGACGGGATAACCGCCTCCATTGCATCGGTCGCAATGACGGAAAGGTAGTCTGGACATTTCAGACACTGGGTGAAGTTGATAGTTCACCCGTTATTTGTGGCGATAAGGTGGTTGTCGGCTCCGAGGACGGACGCCTTTATGTAATACGCCTTTCCGACGGGACTGAAGTGTGGTCGTATGAAATTGGCCAGCCTGTAACTTCATCGCCTGCTGTTGCCGGCGGGCTCGTTGTTGTCGGCAGTGACGATGGTTATGTGTACGCCTTTGCTGCCGGGCGATTGCCGTAATTTACTATTGACTATTTACTATTTTCCAATAGTCAATAGGGACCCCATTTTGCGACTTATTGCAAAATGGGAACCCTAAACAATTGTCAGGTGAGGATAATTATGCTCGAACTTGTTAATGTCGCAAAAAATTACCCGTCACCGGGTGGCACTGTCGGCCTCTGTGTCTTGAAGGACATAACGCTAAAGGTCCGGAATGGCCAGTCCATCGCCGTAGTCGGGCCGTCGGGCAGCGGCAAGAGCACGCTGCTTAACATTATTGGTGCCTTGGACCGTCCCACTGCCGGGCGGGTAGTGTTTGATGGTAAGGACCTCGGCAAGTTAACCCAGATCGAACTTGCGAGAATCCGCAACAGGGAAATCGGTTTCGTTTTTCAGTTGCATCATCTTTTGCCTCAGTGCACGGTGCTCGAAAATGTCTTGGTGCCGACGATTGTGGACAAAAAGCTCGTCGCGAGAAAAGAGGTTCAGGAAAGGGCAGTTGCTCTACTGCACCGTTTGGGACTTAAGGACTGGTTGTTGCATCGGCCGGGCGAACTTTCAGCGGGGCAGCGCCAGCGTGTAGCGGTTGTCAGAGCTTTGATCAACAGGCCCGGGCTGCTGCTTGCTGATGAGCCGACCGGCTCACTGGATAAAGACGCCTCGCAAAACATAGCGGAGCTTCTGGTTGAGTTAAACCGCAGTGAGGCAGTTACATTGATTGTCGTAACACATTCGGCTAAGCTCGCCGGGTGTATGGGACGAGTGTTGGAATTGAGCAATGGCGTGTTGAGAGATAGGCAGGCCTGAGATGACTTTGTTGGGACTTGTTAAAAGAAGTCTTCGCTTTTACTGGAGGACGAACCTCGCCGTTTGCCTGGCTGCTATCGTAAGCACCGCTGTCTTGACAGGTGCGCTGGTTGTGGGTGATTCAGTGCGTTACAGTCTTAAGATGATGGTAACAGCTCGCCTGGGGAGAGCGCAGCTTGCTCTTGATGCGCAGAACAGGTTCTTTAGAGCTAAGCTGGCAAATGAGCTGGCGGCAGAGCTGAATACAACGGTGGCGCCTGTATTGCAGTTGCGGGGGCTGATTAGAAACAGTGATGCCACAAAGCGGGCAAACAGAATACAGGTGCTCGGCGTCGACGAGCGGTTCTATCGCGCTGGAGCAATGGGAAATCCTTTTGGCGACGATTGGAATGAGGGAATTATCTTAAATGAACCGCTGGCGACAAAGCTTAAGGTTGCGGTGGGGGATGAGGTTGTGCTGCGAGTTGACAGACCCGGTTTGATGCCGCGGGATGCTCCGCTAATGCCGGATTCGGATTTGTCAATCGCTTTTCGGCTTACGGTAAAGGCAGTTGCCGGGCAATCAGAGTTTGGTCGCTTCAGTTTGCAGGCAAATCAAGTTGCCCCACTGAATGCCTATGTGCCGATGAAATGGCTGCAGGAAAAACTCGACCGCACCGCACAAGCTAATATGTTGTTAGTCGCTGCGAGTGCAAACGATAACATAACGGTTGAAAAGGCCAATGTTGCTATCAGGAAATCTTGGCAGCTTGCTGACGCGTCCCTTGAGCTTCGCGAGTTGGAAGGCCGGGACCTCCTTGAGATACGCAGCAGCCGGATATTTATTGATGAGTCTGTAGCTGAGGCTGTGATGAATGCGGCAGGCGGCGCTGTTGGGGTTTTGACCTATTTCGTGAATGAATTGCGTTTAGGTGACAGGACGACCCCGTATTCGATGGTAACAGCTATGGGGCGGACGGCAGATGCCAACGGCCTTATCCCGATGAATATGCAGGATGACGAAATCCTGATTAACCAGTGGCTGGCCGACGACCTTGCGGCCAAAGTGGCCGATTCGATCGAGCTTACTTATTTTATCCTTGGGCCGATGAGAAAACTCCAGGAGCGGAAATCCATTTTCAAAGTCCGGGAGATTCTGCCTATGGATAATCCTGCCCTTGATAGAGAATTGATGCCGGATTTTCCAGGGCTGGCGGATTCGAATAACTGCAGGGATTGGAAGCCCGGCATCGACATCGACCTTGACAAGATACACGATGAGGACGAGGTTTATTGGAATGAATATCGTGGTACGCCGAAGGCCTTTGTTACGCTCCAAGCAGGCCAAAAAATTTGGAGCAACCGGTACGGAAATATGACGGCGGTGCGTTATCCACGGAGCAATGAGTCAAAGCAAGTTGTAGCTGAGAGACTATTGAGCGAAGTTGACCCTGCTTCGGTGGGATTGTTTTTCCAATCCGTGCGTGAGCGTGGCATAAAAGCTGGGGATGAAGCAACTGATTTCGGTCAGCTTTTCCTGGGCCTCAGTATGTTTCTTATCGCAGCGGCCTTGGTGTTGATGGGTCTTCTTTTTGTATTCGGTATTGAGAGCCGCAGCGAACAGGTGGGAATGCTGCAGGCGGTGGGATTTTCGCCGAAGTTGGTAAGGCGGCTGTTTTTGCTTGAAGGTGCAGCATTAGCGGTAGTTGGGGCGATTGCAGGCGCCGCAGTAGGTTTGTTGTATAATAAGGCAATGATTTATGGGCTTGCAACCGTGTGGCAGGATGCGGTGGGTGGTTCAATAATACATTTTTATGCGAAACCATCTACCTTGTTTGCAGGTGCGTTAATGGGAGTAGCTTTTTCTCTGATTGCAATATGGTTTACTTTGCGTAAACAGGTGTCTCGGCCGGCCCGGGTGCTTCTTGCCGGAGGCCTGCGTTGGCAATTTCTTGCAGCCAGACCGCTCTCAAAGGGCAGGATTGGGCTGGTGGTAGCGGCGGTGGCGGCAGTTGGGGCGGCAGTGCTGCTTGTTGTTATGGGGACAGGTGAAAGTGGAACCGTGACCTGGGCGTTTTTTGGAGCCGGCGCCTTGCTCTTGATTGCCGGACTTGGATTAACTCAGGCCTTATTGAAGAAGGCTGGAGGTGTTTGGAACAAGCCGATGGTTTCACTAACTGGTTTGGGATTGCGAAATTCAACGAGGAGAAGTGGGCGGAGCCTGGCGGTTGTCGGTCTGCTCGCCTGCGGGGTTTTTCTGGTTATTGCCGTGGGAGCGAACAGACACGACCCTTTGGCCAACGCCCAAAGGCGGGATTCAGGCACGGGAGGCTTTGCAATATTTGGCGAATCCGCCATAGGTGTTTTGCACGACTTGAATAGTAACAGTGGCCGTCAAACGCTCGGCCTGGATGATAACGCACTTGTTGGTGTTAAGATAGTTCAGTTGCGTGTACACGATGGTGACGATGCGAGCTGTTTTAATTTGAATCGGGCGCAGAGGCCGCGTTTACTGGGGGTACAGCCGGAGCAACTGCGGAGGCGAGGTGCCTTCGGGTCAATTAAAACAATCCAAGGCAGTGAGCGAAAGAATGCCTGGTTGTTACTTTATGCCGAGCTGGGAGAAGATGTGATTCCTGCAATTGGCGATTATCCGACTATTATCTGGGCGCTCGGTAAATCCATTGGAGATGAAATTGACTATAGTGATGAGAAGGGACGAAGTTTTAAGTTACGCCTCGTTGGAATGCTGAAGACTTCAATCCTGCAGGGTAGTCTACTTATTGCAGAAGATGAGTTTGTCAGGCGGTTTCCATCGGAGGATGGATACAGGATGTTTCTTGTGGATGCCGCGGAGGACAAGGCCGAAGTGGTGGCCGAAAAACTTTCAACCCGATTAAGGGACTTTGGCCTGGAGCTGACACCGGCGACTCAACGATTGGCGGAGTTTAATGCCGTTAAGAATACATATCTGTCAATATTCCAGTTGCTCGGAGGCTTGGGCCTTATTCTTGGCAGTGTCGGGCTTGGGCTTGTGGTGCTTCGCAATGTCCTTGATCGGCGGGGTGAGCTTGCAATGTTGCGGGCCGTGGGATTTGGCAAAGTCGCGCTTAAACGGATGGTATTTTACGAGCACTCGGCACTTTGCCTGTGCGGTTTGGCCTGTGGGGTTATAGCTGCCTTGGTAGCGGTTGGGCCTGTGTTGGGCTCACCGGGAGCCGAAGTGCCGTACGTTTCGCTGATGCTAACAATTGCTGGCATAGCAATCAGTGGCGTGGTATGGATATGGATTGCAACGGTCTTTGCGCTCAGCGGAAGACCCTTGGATGCCCTGAGGAATGAATAGACGTTGCGGATGGTTGACGAGAAGCATATGAAGGCGTTTGTCGCTGTGAGGATGATTCCAGTCGGATTGGCCATTGTGGGGGCGGTGTCGCTATGCGTATTGTTCGGAGGTGACCCGGCGGCGGGACTCACGGAACGATTGCCCGCTGCTGATATCACTTCACAAATTCTTGTGGATGCAAATGAAGCAATAGAATTGCGAGGAGAGCTGGTCCGGTTCGACGGTGTGCCCTCTGATTTGCCCGGTGCCTGGCCTCGGTTCAGGGGAGCGAACTTCGACGCAATCAGCAGTGGAAAAACGGCGCTTGCCCGAACTTGGCGCACAGACGGCCCAAAGGTCCTCTGGTCTATTGAGGTCGGTGAAGGGTACGCTGGAGCGGCAATTTTGGCCGGGCGAGTGTACGTTTTAGATTATGACCGCCAGAACCAGGCCGATGCAATTCGATGCTTGTCCCTTGAAGATGGCGAAGAAATCTGGCGGTATTCCTATCCCGTCAAGGTCAAACGCTTTCACGGAATGAGCCGAACGGTGCCGGCGGTAACTGAAAAGTATATCGTAACATTGGGGCCGAAATGCCACGTTACCTGTCTGGATTCGGTAACGGGCGAATTTCGCTGGATGCTGGATTTGGTGAAGGATTTTAAGGCAAAGGTGCCACCGTGGTATGCCGGACAGTGCCCCCTTATTGACGACGGCAGGGTGATAATTGCCGTCGGCGGTGATACACTGATGATAGCGGTGGATTGTGAAACGGGTGACATTAAGTGGCAAAGTCCCAACCCGCACGCCTGGGTGATGACACATTCTTCTATTATGCCGACCGACTTTGCAGGCGCGCACATGTATGTTTATTGCGCCAGCGGAGCAGTGGTAGGAGTTTCGGCAGAGGACGGAAGCATTTTATGGGAAACCACCGACTGGAAAATTCGTGTTGCAAATGTTCCATCACCCGTAGTGGTAGGCGACGGGCTGATTTTTCTATCAGGTGGCTACAATGCAGGAAGCATGATGCTGCAATTAACCCGGGAAAACGGTACGATAAGCGCACAGCCGGTTTTTAGGCTCGAGCCGGAAGTGTTTGGCTCGGAGCAACATACCCCCATTTTTTATGATGGCTATATTTACGGAATTCGGCCGGATAAGCAATTGACCTGTCTCGACTTGAATGGGCAAGTTGTCTGGACCAGCACAAGTGCCCATAAGTTTGGACTTGGCCCGTATATTATCGCCAACGGACTGATATATGTTATGAATGACTCCGGCGTGCTGACTCTCGCAGAGGCGAACCCGGCCGGCTATGTCCAGCGAGCTTCCGCAAAGGTGCTCGACGGCCCGGATTCCTGGGGACCTATGGCAATCGCCTCCGGAAGATTGATTTTACGCGACCTGAACCGAATGATATGTCTTGATGTCACCGGGCAGTAGTCCGGTCGTGTTGAACGCCACAGGGCTATTTGTTATAATGAATTTTGGCAAATTTGATTGTAGAAACCGAAGCAGGATGCGAAGGTTCCCGACGTTGTTTGAAAACAGGGATGTTTTCATTCGGAAATTGGTAAGGTGCTGAAATGAACAGGCGAACGGGGATAACAAATATTGAAATACTGGCAGGCGTGCTTATTGTCCTTGCTATTATCATTGGCACTGTTGCGGTGGTACGGCTTGATACGACGGGTGAAAAAGGCAGCGGCCTTGGTAAAGAGTTTATCTATGATGTTAAAGACCTCGGAAAGATTGACCCGAACCTGATTCTCTATGAAGAGACTGGGGCAATTGGTACGGGGTTTAAGGTTGCGCGGGGCATTGCAGTGGGTTTTGACGGACATGTCTATGTGGCCGGTGATAAAAGCATTCGCGTAGTTTTCGGAAGTCATTGGTTGCCTGACGATATCAAACTCGCCGATATGCCGAGGTGTTTGACCGTTACAGGTGACGGTAAGATTTATGTCGGGATGACCGAGCATGTGGAAGTTTATGATGGCCGCGGAAAGCGGCTGGCAACCTGGCAGAGTCTCGGTGATGATGCGGTCTTGACCAGCATTGCTGTTTCTAAAGGCGATGTGTTTGTTGCCGATGCAGGCAATCGAATTGTCATCCACTACGATACCGCCGGTAATTTAATCAACCGTATCGGCGCCAAAGACAAGGATAAGAACATTCCTGGTTTTGTGGTACCGAGTCCGTATTTCGACCTTGCAGTTGCTCGTGACGGGCTGTTGCGAGTGACCAATCCGGGACGTCATCGCATTGAAGCCTATACCTTTGATGGTGACCTTGAGTTTTGGTGGGGCAAATTTTCGTCGAATGTGGAAGGTTTCTGCGGCTGCTGCAATCCCGTGAATTTTGCCATACTTGACGATGAAAGTTTTGTCACCTGCGAAAAGGGCCTGATACGCGTGAAAATTTATGACCCCGACGGTGCTTTTGTACGCGTCGTGGCTGGGCCTGAGCAATTGGTTGAAGGTGGCACGGCCCGAATCGATGAATGGGCCTCCGAGGGTAAGGCTGGAGGTTTTGATGTGGCGGTTGACGCGGCAGGGCGGATTTTCGTACTCGATACAATTAAGAATGTTGTGAGAATATTTACTAAGATTAAGGCAGGAAAATGAGCAAACATCTCGGACAAGCTCAGAGCCGGCGACAACTGCTTGCAGGAGTCTTGCGATGTGCGACTCTGGGGCTGCTTGGAGCGGTCGGCGGTTCTGTCGTTGCCAAAAGAACCAGATTAGGGCGAGAGGGCAAATGTATTAATCGTGGAAACCGAAGCAGGATGCGAAGGTTCCCGATGTCTGCGAAAACAAGGAGGTTTTCGCTCGGAATTTGCCGGGGTTGTGAGGTCTTTGAGAGGTGCGGCCTGCCCCAGGCTTTGTCAGCCAAGCAAGTCTTAGCGAGAATAGATGATGGCGGAAAATAATGACAGTGTTACCAGACGCCGGTTTTTGAGACACAGTGTTTGGGGCGCATGTTTAGCTGGGCTTGGCGGAGCGGCTGCTTTCCTGGGCAGCAAGAACAGGAGCCAGGATACGGTCTGGCAAATCGACCCCGAAATTTGTGTTGCCTGCGGTAATTGTGCCACGTACTGCGTATTGGAGGAGTCGGCGGTTAAGTGTGTACACGCTTACGCAATGTGCGGATACTGCGAAATCTGTTTCGGCTTTTTTGGGCCCGAGCCTTTCGATATCACCGAAGCGGCCGAAAATCAACTTTGTCCGGCAGGGGCGATAAAACGAGCTTTTGTGGAAGACCCCTATTATGAGTACACGATTGACGAATCACTGTGCATCGGTTGCGGCAAATGCGTCAAGGGATGTAATACTTTTGGCAACGGGGCGCTGTTTCTTCAGGTACGACACGACCGCTGTTTGAATTGTAATGAATGCTCCATCGCCGCAGCTTGTCCTTCGGGGGCGTTTAAGCGGGTTCCTGCAGACAAGCCTTACCTGCTTAAGAGGGTGGAACACGCTTAATGATACGTTTTGGTTATATCATAATCAGTATAGCTTTCTTCCTGGTTGTATGCGGTATCGCGTCACCTGTGCCTGCGACACCTGTGTCTCGGCAACCACAGGTGCAGGCGGGCTTTGAACGCTTTCCGCCGCCAGATTTCGTCGAGACCGGCCATGTAGTGCCGAGCCCTACCACCCCACATCCGCGCCAGAACATTTACGAATACATAGATGCCCTGGTGTTGTTGGCCGCCCTCGGGCTGGCTTCATACCTGGTTCTAAAGAAACGCAGCCGGCGGGCAATATTTGTTTTGATGGTGTTTTCATTGTTTTATTTCGGCTTCTGGAGAAAGGGCTGTGTCTGTTCGATAGGAGCGATTCAGAATATTACTTTGTCCGTTTTTGACCCCGACTATGCAGTGCCGATTGTGGCTGCCCTGTTTTTCCTGTTGCCGCTTGTTTTTACCCTGTTTTTCGGCAGGACTTTCTGTGCAGCAGTATGTCCTTTGGGTGCAGTCCAGGATTTGGTACTGTTGCGACCCGTCGCGGTCCCAAATTGGCTGGAAAGCGGGCTGCGCTTGTTCGCGTATGCTTACCTGGGGGCGGCGGTTCTGCTTGCGGCCACCGGCAGTGCCTTTATAATATGCAGGTATGACCCGTTTGTTTCGTTTTTCCGTTTGAGCGGAAGCTTCAACATTTTGGTGCTTGGAGCGTGTTTCTTACTCGTAGGTGTCTTCATAGGACGTCCATATTGCCGGTTTGTTTGTCCCTATGGTGTAATCCTGAGACAGCTTTCGCGGCTCTCGAGATGGCGTGTTGCCATTACTCCGGATGACTGCATAAAGTGCCGGCTGTGCGAGGATTCCTGTCCTTTTGGTGCTATCAAAGTGCCTACGACCGAATGGCCGCCACGTGATTATGATAAAAGCAAAAAGCGATTGGCGTTTCTGATACTTCTTTTGCCGGTATTAGTACTGTCTGCCGCATGGGCTGTCTCGACTGCCAGCGACTCGATGTCACGAACTCACGCGACAGTTAGGCTCGCTGACCGCATCAATCTGGAAGAATCCGGCAAAGTAAAGGAAACTACAGATGCAAGTTCGGCTTTTTGGGCGACAGGAAGAGAGGTCAAAGAACTTTATGCAGAGGCCTCGAATATCCAGGCCGCAATTAAAACCGGCAGTTGGTTACTCGGAGGATTTTTGGGATTGGTCATTGCCCTTAAGCTTATTGTGCATTCTGTCAGGCGAACAAGGATAGATTACGAGGCCGACAAGGCCGGTTGCCTGGCGTGCGGACGCTGTTTCAAATATTGTCCAAGAGAGCACGTCCGGCTAAAGGAAACCAAACAAACAGTAGGAGATACCGAATGAAACCTCGCGTTGACGGTGATTCTGTTGATGTTGGAACGGCAAACCAATGGTATCAAGCCGCGCTTTGGTCTGCCATTGTTGCAGCGGCATTCTCACTGATTGTTGTTGTGCTTCTGGTGGTAAATTACCTTCAAATCAAGGTCTTTGACCCTGTTCGGGCCGAACGGCTGGAGTTATTGAAACTTAAAATCCTCGACCGGCCTGATGATAAACAGCTTTTGTTGCAAATTCGCGAACTGGATTTGCAAATCAGGCAGGACAGAATCCGGCGGCAGAATTTCTCCTACAAAGGAAGCTTTCTGCTGCTTGGTGGGTTGGCTGTGTTCGTTATTAGCGCAAAGGTTGCAGCCACTTTCAAAAAGAAACTGCCCGAACCTCAAGCACTCCCTGACCGTCAAAAAGAGCAGCTTCGCCAGGCCATACGAGCTCGATGGACAATTACGGTTGGCTTGGCGGCGCTCGGGGCGGCAGTCTTGTTTTTCGCAACCAGACCCGTGATTGATTTCAGCGAGGAGCCGCCCCAAAAGGGGATCTGGCCTTGCTTTCGTGGGCCTGGCGGTCTTGGAATAAGTGCCTCTACGAATGTCCCTGCTAATTGGAATGGCGGTACAGGCGAAGGCATTCTCTGGAAAAGCAAGGTGCCGCTTCCGGGACATAATTCACCGATAGTTTGGGGCGACCGCGTTTTTCTATCGGGAGCGGATGCCAATGAACGCCAGGTATACTGCTTTGACGCACTTGCAGGAAAGCTCTTGTGGACTGGTAATGTACCAAACCTTGCTGCCGATGGTGCCGAGCCGGTTGAGCCCGCCGAGGATACCGGCTTTGCCGCACCTACTATGGTGACAGACGGCCGGCGAGTTTATGCCATTTTTGCAACCGGGGATATCGGCTGTTTTGATTTTTATGGCAGAACTGTCTGGGCCAGAAACTTGGGAACACCCGACAGTGCGTATGGGTATGCCTCTTCGCTTGCGATGTACCGAGATTTACTCCTGATTCAATATGACCAGGGAGCTGTCGAGGACGAAAAGTCTAAGTTGATAGCTTTGAATGCGTTTTTGGGCCACACTGTTTGGGAGACGAAACGACCGGTCTCGAATTCATGGGCGTCGCCAATAGTGGCCGAAATTGGCAATCAACATCAGATAATAACCTGCGGCGAGCCCTGGGTTATAGCGTATGGTCCTAACGGCGCAGAACTTTGGCGGGCGAAATGTGTGGGCGGTGATATTGCACCGTCACCAATCTACGCCGGTGGACTGATATTTGCCATAGAGCCGTACACCAAGCTGGTTGCCATAAGGCCGGACGGCCGCGGTGATGTTACTAAAACACATATTGCCTGGAGCATCGAAGAGGCCATTCCCGATATCTGCTCTCCGGTCAGCAATGGTGAATTGATATTTATGCTGACAACGGATGGATTGCTTGGCTGTTATAAGGTTACTGATGGAACGAAGTTATGGGAGGAGGATTTGAGAGAGGATTTTTTTGCCTCGCCAACTCTCCTCGGCAATCGCCTGTACCTGCTCAGCCAGAAGGGCGTTATGTTTATCATTGAAGTGGGGACCGAATATAAAGAGCTGGCCAGATCTGAGCTGGGCGAGGATTGCCATGCGTCACCGGCTTTCGCGGATGGTCGAATTTACATTCGAGGTCTCAAGAATCTGTACTGTATTGGGAATTAGTAATTGGTGATTGGTAACTGGTATCTATTTAACCAATTACCAATTAACCAATTATAATATGGATGAGTTGAATTTGACATTTGTGGACCAGGCCGTTGAGAAAATCGGCACCGGCAGGGAAAAGGTGCTTGAGATTTTGCAGGCCGTCCAGGGACACTTTCGCTATCTGCCTGATGAAGCTCTCCAGCGGGTGTGTGAATTGACGGAGATTACCCCTGCATCGATTACTGGTGTCTCTACTTTCTATGACCAGTTTAGACATCGTCCGGCTGGCCGTCATATTATTCGAGTTTGCATCGGGACTGCCTGCCACGTTAAGGGCGGTGGACAAATTTATGATGCCTTTAAGCGGCATCTCGGTATCCCGGAGCCGGAGGATACAGACCCGGAGAAGCTCTTTACAGTTGAGAAAGTTGCGTGTCTTGGATGCTGTATGCTCGCTCCTGCAATTCAGATTGATGATATTACATACGGACACCTGACCGCCGAAAGGGTCCCACCCGTTCTGAGGGATTTTCTCGAACAGCAGAAGGCTCGTCCCACACCTGCTGAGCATCGCCTTACGCCTGATAGGGGGCGGGGAGAAATCCGAATATGCCTTGATTCAAGTTGTGTGGCCAGTGGCAGCGCCGGAGTATATGAGGCATTAAAAAAGGCTGTTGAAGAAACAGATGCTCAGGCCGTCGTCAAAAGTGTCGGCTGCTTGGGGATGTCTTTCCTGGCGCCGCTTGTGGAAGTGCTTTTGCCTGGCGGGACTTCATTTCGCTATGCAAAGGTCCTGCCCGCCGATGCCAGAGCTATTGTGCTCAGGCATTTCAAACCAGAACAAATTGGGCGAAAAATTAGAAATACCGTTTCCACAATGCTGGACAAGATACTTACCGACAAGGCCTGGGAACCCGTTACACGTTATTCGGTGGATGTGCGGGACCGGCCGGTGGCGGGTTTTCTGGACAGGCAAAAGCATATCGCCACTGAGCACTGCGGGGCCATCGACCCGGTTGACCTTGATGAATACGTGCGCAATGATGGATTCAAGGCACTGCAAAAGTGTGTGAACGAGATGGGCCCTGAAGAAGTTATCACCGAGATTGAACGCAGCGGACTTCGCGGAAGAGGAGGGGCCGGTTTTCCAACACATCTTAAGTGGTCTGCCGTGCACCATAGAGACTCTGCGAAGAAATACCTGATTTGCAATGGTGATGAGGGGGACCCCGGCGCCTTTATGGACAGAATGCTGATGGAATCTTTCCCATACCGCATTATTGAAGGTATGGCAATAGCTGCGTATGCCGTCGGGGCCGACCAGGGCTATTTCTACATCCGCGCAGAATACCCACTTGCAATCAAGCGAATGACTGAGGCGATAAACAACTGCCGCCAGCGGGGGTTTCTCGGTAAAAATATTATGGAAAGCCGGTTTAGCCTGCATCTTGAAATTGCCGTTGGGGCCGGTGCGTTCGTCTGCGGTGAAGAAACCGCACTTATGGCCAGTATAGAAGGACGCCGCGGTATGCCCCGGCTGCGCCCGCCTTATCCGGCACAGAGCGGCCTTTGGGGAAAACCAACGCTTATTAACAGCGTGGAAACCTACGCCGTCGTGCCCTGGATTATACGCAATGGCCCCGAAGCGTTTGCCAAACTTGGCACAAGCACCAGCAAGGGGGCAAAGGTTTTTGCGCTCGCAGGAAAGGTGGCCCGAGGTGGTCTCATTGAAGTGCCTATGGGTATTTCAATAAGCGAGATTATAGAAGATATCGGCGGAGGAATTGCAGGCGGGTTGCGGTTAAAGGCGGTGCAGGTCGGAGGACCGTCCGGAGGATGTGTGCCCGCAGAGCTGGCCCATATTGCTGTTGACTATGAAACCCTCAATGGGGTCGGCGCGATGATGGGTTCCGGCGGTATGGTCGCGCTGGATGAATCCGACTGTATGGTGGACATCGCTCGCTATTTCCTCGAGTTTACACAGAATCAATCTTGCGGAAAGTGCACTTTCTGTAGAATAGGAACACGCCGCATGCTGGATATTCTTGAACGCTTGTGTGAAGGCCACGGCAGAAAGGGCGACATTGAAGAGTTGGAACACCTCGCTGAAATGGTTCAGAAAACAAGTCTCTGTGGACTTGGCAGAACGGCGCCGAATCCGGTTCTTTCCACTATCAAATACTTCCGCGACGAGTACCAGGCGCATCTTGAGAAACGCTGTCCTGCCGGTAAATGTAAAGCGCTTATTACATATTCGGTGACGGACGATTGCATCGGCTGCAGTTTATGCGCGCAGCATTGCCCCGCTGACGCCATTAAAATGCAGCCGTATCAGAAGCATGAAATCGACGCCGATAAATGTATTCGCTGCGGAACGTGCAGGAGCGTATGCTCCACAGATGCGATTAAAGTTGAGTGATAATGCCAAAACTGACTATAGATAATCGTCAGGTTGAAGTTGATAACGGCGCCACGATTCTTGATGCCGCCGGGAAACTAAGAATCGAAATTCCCACGATGTGTTTTCTGAATGGGCATAAGGCTTCAACCAGTTGCATGGTGTGCCTGGTCAAAGTCAATGGTTTGGAAAGGCTCGTGCCGTCCTGCGCAACTATTGCGCAGGATGGTATGCGCGTTGAGAGCGATTCGCAGGAAGTCCGGCAGGCAAGAAGGGCAGCTTTGGAATTGCTGCTGAGTGACCATCTCGGCGACTGCATTGGCCCCTGTCAGACCACCTGCCCTGCCCGGATGAATATTCCACTGATGATTCGGCAGATTGCAGCCGGCAAGCTTCGTGACGCAATTACTACTGTCAAGAAGGATATTGCTTTGCCTGCTGTGCTGGGGCGGATTTGCCAAAAGCCCTGTGAGCGGGCATGCAGGCGGGCGGCCTTCGATGATGCGGTTTCAATTTGTCTCTTGAAACGATACGTAGCCGACCTCGACTTGCAATCTCCAAACCCATATTTGCCGCCTTGCAAACCCACGCAGGGCAAAAGGGTGGCTATTGTCGGGGCCGGACCGGCAGGATTGGCTGCTGCTTATTATCTGACGCAAGAAGGGTATGAGTGTACAATCTTTGATGACCACGAATCCGCCGGGGGCGGACTGCGCTATGTCGTTTCACAGCAGAAGCTTCCAGGGGACATCCTCGAAGCGGAAATCGCTTTGATTCTGAAACTGGGCGTGCAGTTTCAAGGGCAAACACGAATAGGGACTGCATTATCGATGGAAGATTTGCGCAGCGACTTTGATGCCGTGTTCGTGGCGGTTGGAGAGCTAAAGGCAGGTGTCCCCGGGTGGACGGGCCTTGAGGCAGGCCCAAATGGTATCGTAACAAACGCCAAAACTTATGAGACGAATCTGCCGGGCGTATTTGCAGGCGGCGATGCTGTTCGCAAGCGAAGACTTACGGTTCGGGCAGTGGCGGACGGAAAGGAAGCGGCTGTATCTATCAGTCAGTATTTGTCCGACCGGACAGTAACAGGAGCAGCCAAGCCGTTTAACACGCATATTGGTAAACTCCAGAATGGCGAGATAGAAAAATTCCTGGCTGGTGCCAGTAAAGCCCCACGGATAACACCGGCAGAAGAGGATTCCGGCTTCACCGATGAGCAGGCTCGAAACGAAGCGGCTCGTTGCTTGAATTGTGACTGCCGAAAGGTCGAAACCTGTAAATTAAGGCAGTATGCCCGCGACTACGGCGCCAGACCAACCCGCTACAAGCCTGTCCTGAGCCGGGTCGAAGGAGGCGAACGACGAGCCTTTGTTCAGCTTTCTTCACATCCCGATGTGATTTACGAGCCCGGCAAGTGTATTGACTGCGGACTTTGCATACAGATTGCTTCTCAGGCCGGCGAAGCACTTGGCCTGACATTCATAGGCCGTGGATTTGACGTTCGCGTCGCCGTCCCTTTTGGCCGCTCAATTGCTGACGGTCTCAAGCGCGTCGCGAGTCAATGTGTAGCGGCTTGCCCAACCGGAGCACTGGCATTTAAGTTAAATCGTGAGTAGTGAGTAGCTAAATGGTGAGTGGTGAGTACTTAATTAACCAATTACCAATAACCAATTACCAATCACCAATTAACTAATCAACTAATCCTCTACTCCCCTTTGCACCCCATCCAGGGACACGAATCTCTCTGCGGACAATCTGCGCAGCCATGTTTTTTAGAAAACAAAGGCAGCACGATGAACGCATCGAGAGCGAATACAACGAGCAGAACCAGTAGCGGCCAGGAGAAGCTGCGTGCGACAACGGCTGCGCCGAACAAAATCGGTACGAACCACAGAGGCACAATGACGGGGATGTGCTTTTTGAACTTCTCCTTGAAGTGGTCGCCGCCCTTTTTCTCTCGAAGCTTCGCGGCAATGCGCCCGTATCCACAGGGGCAGGCTCTGCTGTTCCAGCGCGGGCAGTAGGGACACAAAAATATCATAATCCAGAACGCTCCCGCCACACCGTACGTCACGTACGCACTCGCCGCAGCCCATCCCCATACCGGGTTCTCGAAGCCCACAACGAAGATAGCGGCCCCCAGCACGGTCATAGCTATGTAGGGGACGTTGTTGACAAACTCTTGGGCGCAAGAATATTCATGTAAAGGCCGATAGTCTTTATTGTTTGATACTTTTTCATTCATAATTGAGTAAATCCTTTGCCCTGTTAGCTATATCAGCTATACGACGCTTCGTTGCAGGCGGCTTACCTTTTTCCACGGTTGTATTAGCAATACCCAGGTGTCGGAAGTTATTCAATCCGCCTTGCCGGAGACAAAAGGCCGGAATTGCAATTAAAATAGCAATTATATACCTGATTATCAACAGGTATATAATAATTTGTAGAACTTTAAACAGCTATTGACATTCAAAGTAAAATGTTGTATATGTGTACCTGTGAAAATTCACTGTTATTTTTGGAGGAAATTTTATGGAGCCGCGCAGAACAATTAGAAGATATTTGCTGTTAGTTGCCCTTGGCTTTGTAATATCTGCAATTGGACTAAGCCGTTACGGTGCCGCTGAGGCGGCGGATTGGCCCAACTTCCGGGGGCCAAATCACAACGGCATATCGGACGAAACCGGCTGGAGCGCGACCTGGCCAAAAGACGGGCCGAAACTGTTGTGGAAAAAGTCGATTGGAAACGGATTTTGTTCGATTGCTGTAAGTAATGGCCGGGCCTATACAATGGGCAACATCAATGATAATGATATACTCTATTGCTTCGAGGCCGATACCGGAAAACAAATATGGAAGAAATCCTATCCCTGTCCTTTATTTAAGAAAAACCATGAAGGCGGCCCCGCCGCGACACCAACGGTAAACGGCGACTCAGTTTACACCTTCAGCAAGAATGGGGATGCTATCCGTTTCAAGGCAGCGACGGGCGAGGTCGTTTGGCATAAGAATCTGACGAAGGAATTTGGCACCAAACCGCCCACTTGGTACTTTGCCGGTTCGCCGTTTGTGGCAGGCGACATTGTCATTTATAATGCGGGCAGTGCAGGCATCGCTCTTAACAAGGCAGACGGGAGTTTAGTGTGGAAAAGCGGGACCACTGTACCCGGCTACGCTACGGCGGTGTCTTTCACCACAGGCAGCCAAAAATGCGTGGCGATATTTGCAGCCAGGGAAATTGTGGGACTAATTGCGGCAACGGGAAAAATAGTCTGGCAACATCCGTGGAAAACGCGCTACGACGCCAATATTGGAAACCCTATCATTTCAGGTAACACAGTATTCGTTTGTACCGGATATAACAGGGGCTGCGCGCTTTTGAAAATCGAAGGCGGCAATGTTACTGAAGTTTGGCAAAATAGGAACATGCGGAACCATTTTAACAGCTCCGTGCTGTGGCAGGGACATATTTATGGGTTCGATGATGCGAAGGAACTGAGATGTTTGGATTTTAAGACCGGGCAGATGAAGTGGTCAAAGGGAGGACTTGGCAAAGGAAGCCTTATGATCGCCGATGGTAAGCTGATTATCCTTAGTGAAAGAGGCAAGCTGGTAACTGCACCGGCTTCGCCGGAGGGGTTCAAGGAGTTGTCGTCGGCACAGATTCTGACCGGCAAGTGCTGGACCGTTCCGGTCCTGGCAAACGGCAGAATCTATGCACGAAATGCCGTGGGAAATCTGGTTTGTGTCGATGTCGGAGGATAAGACTGCAGTTATTTTAGATGCACGCCAATCGAAATTACGGTGACAAATATATATAGAATATCTACCGGCCAGGAAATTTACAGTTTCACTTAGAGGATTTCTATGAGTTTGTTAAGGACAATTAAGAAATATCTACTCGCGGCAATCTTTGGCCTCGGCCTATGTTTAACTGGGTTGGGTTATTACAGTACCGCTGAGGCGGCGGATTGGCCACAATGGCGAGGACCCAGTCGCGATGGAATATGCACTGAGACCAGCCTGCTCAGAAGTTGGCCCGAAGGTGGACCGAAGCTTTTGTGGGAAATCACGGGCCTTGGGAAAGGCTATTCCAGTCTCGCAATCGTTGACGGCAGGTTCTATACAATGGGCGACGTCCGACTCGAATCCGAAAAAGTGCAATGTGTTCTTGCCTACGACCTGTCCACACGCAAACGGTTGTGGGCAGCCGAAGTCGGGCCGACACATAGCGACGGCCCACGCTGCACGCCGACCATCGATGACGGTCTTATCTACGCAATAGGCACGGCTGGTAACATAATATGTGTCGATGCGGATACCGGCAAAGTACGTTGGCGAAAGAACCTCCAGAGTGACTTAGGCGGGAAAAACCCTAACTGGAAGTACAGCGAATCACCATTCGTCGATGGCGACAAACTATTATGCACACCCGGCGGCCGCAGCGCCGTCATCGTCGCGCTCAATAAAAAGACCGGAGAACTTATTTGGAAATGTTCTATGCCCGACATCGGCCCAAAAGGAAAGGACGAGGCGGGCTATTCGTCCATCGTCGTCGCCGAGGCCGACGGCATCCGTCAGTACGTCCAGCTAACGAATAAGGGATTGATAGGGGTCGCTGCAAAAGACGGCAGGTTCCTCTGGGGATACAACAAAATAGCAAACGGAACCGCCAATATTCCTACCCCTGTCGTTCACGGTGAATATGTATTCTGTTCTACCGCTTACGGCACCGGCAGCGCACTACTCAAGCTGACCGCTGCAGGAAATGGTGTCAACGCTGAAGAGGTTTACTTCCTCAATGCCCGTACTTTTCAAAACCATCACGGCGGCTTTGTCCGAATCGGCGACTATATCTACGGCGGCCACGACCACACCAAGGGCAAGCCGACCTGTATCGAAATGAAGACTGGCAAGGTAATGTGGCAGCAAGCCCAGCCGGGTGGTGGCTCGGCAGCCGTGCTTTACGCCGACGGCCACTTGTACTTCCGCTACCAGAACAACGTCGCGGCACTTATCGAGGCAAATCCTCGCAGATACAATCTCAAAAGTACCTTTACGCTCCCCAAACGCCAGGGAATGAGCGGCGAGGGCTGGCCACACCCCGTCATCGTCGACGGCAACCTCTATTTCCGCCACGCAGACGTTTTGTTGGTCTATGATATCAAGGCCAAACACAGCCGGCTAAACCAATAGCGTATGTCCTATGGACTTGATATTACCCGCTTCGCTTTAGGTAAAATAAAATATTGACCTTTGACGAAAGGATAGTATAATTCCGCCGAATGCTGAGCGATGAGTAATTAAACAGGATTGATGAGAGCGCAGTGTTATAAAAGGATGCAAATATGATAGAGGTTAAGGAGCTTCGACGAAGTTTTGGGCCGATTGTTGCCGTTGACGGTGTATCGTTTAGTGTCGAAAAGGGAGATGTGCTGGGTTTTCTTGGCCCTAATGGAGCAGGCAAGACCACCGTAATGAGAATACTGGCTTGTTTTCTCAGGCCCGACAGCGGCACGGCCAGCGTATGTGGGTATGATATTTTACGCAGCCCCGTCCAGGTTAGGCGGTCGCTCGGATATCTGGCAGAGAATGCGCCGGCTTATAACGAGATGACGGTAGGGGCGTTTTTGAACTTTGTTTGCGATGCCAGGCGGATTACCGGCGCGAAGCGCAAGCAGTCACTCGACCGGATTGTGCCGATGTGTGCGATTGAATCTGTGTACCATCAGACGATTGAAACGTTGTCGAAGGGATATCAACGCCGTGTGGGGCTTGCGCAAGCATTAATTCACGACCCGGATGTCCTTATTCTCGATGAACCTACTGATGGCCTCGACCCTAATCAAAAACATGATGTCAGAAGGCTCATAAATAAGATGGCCAGCGATAAGTGTATTGTTGTCTCGACTCACATCCTCGAAGAAGTTGAGGCTGTCTGCTCGAGGATGATAATCATTTCCAGAGGCCGGATACTGGTAGATTCAACACCTGAGAAGTTAAAGCAAGAGTACCACGGCACCTTGGATGAAGTTTTCCGCAAGATTACCAAGGCCAAAGTTGCTTAGGTGGCACAGGCTTCCAGCCTGTGAAAACACGGCCAGGATGGCCGTGCCACAACCAATTACCAATTACCAAACGTAGGAGTACAAAAATGCACAGCTTTTTGGCAGTGTTCAAAAGGGAGCTAAAAAGTTATTTTACGACCCCTTTGGCCTATGTATTTCTTGTTATTTTCCTGTTTTTCTCGGGCTATCTAACGTTCAAGCAGGGCTTTTATGAAATGCGCCAGGCCGATATGCGGGCGTTTTTTATGAATTTGCCCCTGCTGTTTGTTTTTATGGTGCCTGCAACAGCGATGCGCCTGTGGGCTGAAGAGCGCAGGGCCGGCTCGATTGAGCTGCTGCTTACTTTGCCCATCACAGTAACACAGGCCGTTTTGGGAAAGTTCTTTGCAGCCTGGCTTTTCCTTACGATTGCTTTGGCGCTAACTTTCCCTATGGCCATTACCGTTTGTTACCTCGGCGACCCCGATATCGGCTTGATAATTACCGGCTACCTCGGCAGCTTGTTGATGGCCGGAGGATTTCTGGCTATCGGCTGTTTTTTTTCGGCCGTCAGCAAGAGCCAGGTTATAAGTTTTGTACTTTCGGTCGTTGCCTGTGCCGTGCTTGTTTTTGCAGGTATGCCGACAACGCTGAATTATCTTTCCACGTTCTTACCCGTTGGTTTGGTTGCAGCAATAGAGAATATGAGCTTTCAGACACACTTCGAGTCAATCCAGAAGGGCGTGCTGGAGTTTAAAGACCTTTCTTATTTCGTGTTGTTAATTGTTGGCTGGGTTGCTGCCAGCAGCATTGTCTTAAATGAAAGAAAGGCTGGCTAATGAACAGAACAATACGGGCAATTATTGGGGCGTTCTTGGTCCTGCTGATTACTTTCTGTGCCATAAGCATCTGCCAGAACCTCGGCAAGTCCTTGAAGCTTGATGTTACCGACCAGAAGCTTTATACCCTCTCGGACGGAACCAGGGCAATTCTGGCTAAACTTCATCAGCCGATTAAAGCCAGGCTTTACTACGCAAAGACCGCTGCATTGAAAGGGCCGGACCAGATTAAGTATTTCAACAATTATTACGAGTTCGTCAGGGCTTTACTCGAAGAATATGTCGTCGCGGCCGAAGGGATGTTTGATTTGCAGGTAATCGACCCGAGGCCTTTCTCCGAGGATGAGCTCCAGGCATTGCGGTATGGCTTGACGAGATTTTCCATAACTGAAGAGGAGAATTTTTTCTTCGGCCTGGTCGTGCAGACGCAGTTCGGCGTTGAAAAGGTTATACCGTTCTTTTCGCCGGACCGACAGAATTTTGTCGAGTATGACATAAGTTATCTGATAGACACCGCCATTACCCGTCAGAAAACCAGAATAGGTATAATGAGCTCGCTGCCGGTAATGGGTGATGACGTCAGCCCCTATATGGCCCGGATGATGCGGATGCAGAACCAGGAGCCGAAGCCGCCCTGGACTATTGTTCAGCAGTTGCGCAAGCAGTATGAAGTCAAGACTGTCGCCACAGATGTGAATGATATTAACGATGTTGATATTCTGCTGGTTATTCACCCCAAGGACCTGCCGGAACAGACGTTGTTTGCGATAGACCAGTACGTGCTCAAAGGCGGCAGAACGATTGTGTGCGTCGACCCTCATTGCATTGTCGATAGGCCGGACCGAACAAAGATGCCGATGGGGATGCCGCCTTCCCAGAGTTCGAACCTGAACCTGCTTCTGCGGACCTGGGGACTTGAGATGCCGCAGAACACCTTTGCCGGGGACAGAAATATCCTGGCAGACCCGAGGCGTATAACTCGCAACCCGAGGTCGGAGAAGATCATCGGATATCTCAGTTTGACACCGGCTGAAAAATGTTTCAATCCTGATAACGTAATTACTACGAAACTTAACCAGGTCGAAGTTCTGTTTGCCGGTGTGCTGAGGGAAGTTGCGGATTCGAACGAGCCGGAAAGCAGTGCCGATATTGAGCGGACGCCGCTTCTTATGACAACCAGCAAAGGCAATAGCTGGAAGGTTACCAATCCCTATGAACTGATGATGCTGAATCCATCAAACCTTATGGGCAGGTTTATCCCCGGCACTCGGCCTGTACCAATGGGTTATCTGGTTACGGGTCGTTTTAAGAGTAGTTTCCCCGATGGTGTTGAGATTGAGGTTGAGTCCGCTTCAGACAAACCAAAAGACCCGAATGATACCGAGAAAACCGAAAAAAGGATTAAAGGGCTAAAGCAAGCGGCAGAAGACTGTGCAGTTGTGGTGTTTGCGGATGTCGACTTTATAAGCGATTTGCTGGCGTATAGTGATTCTTTCTTCGGCATCGGTAAGATGATTGTTGGTGATAATAGTGCTTTAATGCTGAACGCAATTGATGATTTGGGCGGGTCGAGTGATTTGATTTCAATCAGGTCGCGAGGAAACTTCAGACGGCCGTTCACTGTCGTTAATGAAATAGAAGAGAAGGCAGAGAAAGAAGAACGCGAAGAAGTGGCCAGGATTAACGCCCGGATTGTAGGCTTCGAGAGCGAGTTAAAGTCTATTGTGACTTCGGCAAGAGAGGGAGAACAAGAAGTCATCGGCAGTTCAATAATGCAAAAGAAGCGCGCGCTTGAATTGGAGATACATAAGGCCCAGCGCCAATTGCGCCAGGTTAAGATGATCAGACGAGAGAGGATTGAGCATTTGGGTAATATGCTGCGGAACTTTAATATGCTGATGACACCCGCGGGGACACTGATAATTACTATAGTATTGGGTATCTATCGGAGTGTAAAGAAGAGGCATTATATTAGTCACGCAAGTGACGCCTGATTACTGTTTCGAGAATCGAGGTTCGAGGAATGAGCAACAGAAAACTTACAATATTAGGCATTGTGGCCGTTCTTATGGTGATTTGGGCTGTGGTTCAGTCACGTATTTCCAGCAGACCCAGGGCCCAGCCGGAGGCACCCGCTTATCTTATCCAGGGCCTTGACCCGGCTCATATAAGCAGTATCGTTTTAGGAGTGGGCGAAGATGCCGTGACCCTCGAGCGACAGGGGGGGCGCTTTGTTGTTTCGAATAAGGACAATTATCCCGCCAAAACCAGCGAAATAAGCAAGCTCATTACCGCCTGCCTGGATGTTCGAATCGGGGAATTATATACCGATGACCCAGCGAACCACAAAGACCTTGGGGTAGCAGAGGAAAATGCCGGCACTGTTGTTAAATTTTTTAAACCGGATTCATCGCTGCTTACAGGTGTGGTTGTGGGAGAGGTGGGAGAGGTGGGAGAGGAGCAGATGCGTACGTACGTAAGGCTGGCTTCGAGTGATAAAGTTTACGTGACACCAAATGTACCTATGATTAGGAACCGTGCGATGGATTACATTGACCCGGAGCTTGTCGCAGTGAAGCGCGAGGACATTGAGTCAGCGACGGTCAGCTCTCCAGCCGGCGAATATACACTGAAGCCGAAAGAAGATGGCAAAGGAATAATGCTGGAAAATATGCCTGCCGGCAGGAAGTTAAAGAGCAATGAAGGCGACAGAGTTTTCACCGCCTTGACAAATCTGAGATTCAGTGATGTTAAGAAAAAGTCGGCCGAAAGCGAAAAATTGACCTTCGATAGGCAGTTTGTTTGCAGACTCAAGGATTCGACTGTTTATACCGTAATGATTGCTCAAAGAGAGGATAAGACCTATGTAACTTGTTCCGCCGAATTTACCGACAGGACGCCTGTTACCGAGAAAGAAGTCCGGGATGCTAATGACGCTGAGTTAAAGCAGAAGGAAGCTAAGTTCCTTGCTCGGGACAGGGCAAAAGGATTTTCTGTGAAACATCAGGGATGGCTTTACGAAATTGCCGATTGGAAGGCCGAGAGCCTGACGACGAAACTTTCAGATTTACTTGAGGCGGAGGAAAAGCCCGAAGAAACGGAAAAAGTTGAGGACCCTAACGCGATAAAGGTCGGCGACCCCAATGCGATAAATGTCGGGGACCCTAATGTGTTCAAATGGTTAAATGCGGAGGAGTAAACCGATGAACACAAAACGCTTCGTCATACAATTAACACTCGCACTCGTTTTTGCAGCCGCAGCTTCTGCCGGCGTCGCGCAGCGGCTGGGTGGCAGCCTCAAGCGCAGCTTGGGGATGGCTCCGCTCGATTGTCTAAAACTTTCTCACAGAAGCTTAAGTACGGAGGAGTAAACCGATGAACACAAAACGCTTCGTCATACAATTAACACTCGCACTCGTTTTTGCAGCCGCAGCTTCCGCCGGAGCCGCGCAGCGGCTGGGTGGCAGCCTCAAGCGCAGCTTGGGGATGGCTCCGCCGGGGATAGAGAAGGGCGGCCTCGCCTCGCTCTACCCGGGCGACGAGGGGATTGAGCGCGATCCGCGGGTCCTCTTCGTCGATGACTTTGAGACCGGGACGCCCGAAGAAATCGGCGCACGCTGGGGCAGCATCTCCAGGAAGGAGAACATCAATCTCTCGGACGACATCCACGCCGACTCGCCCGGTTACAAATCGATTCACATTGCCAGGAACGGCCACCTCTACACACACACTAAGGGTGTCGATACCATTTACGCCCGCTTCTACGTCAAGTTCCACGAGAAGATTGGTTACGTTCATCACTTCGTGCACATCGTCGCCGACCGCACCCCTACACCGTGGCCCAAGGGAGGTGCCGGCGAGACACCGCCCGGCGATGCCAAGTTCTCAACCGGAATTGAGCCGACGGGTCGATGGGGCAAATTCCCTCCGCCTGGCGTCTGGAACTTCTACACCTACTGGCACGAAATGAAAACAAAGTGGGGCTCCGTTTTCAATGGCAAGCAGGAGCAGATACAGCCGGGCCGCTGGTACTGCGTCGAGGCGATGCTCAAGGCCAATTCCAGACCCGACAAAGCGGATGGCGAGCAGGCCTTCTGGGTCGACGGCGAACTCTACGGGCGATTCCGTGGCTTCCGCTGGCGCACCACTGACAAGCTCAAAATAAACAGCTTCTGGCTGCTCTTTTACAACACCGACCAGCCCGCCCGGCACAACAAGGACCAACACCCTGAAACCCGCGTTATGGAGGTCTGGTTCGATGACATAGTGATTGCCACCGAGTACATCGGGCCCATCTGCGGCAAACCCAGACGCGGCAAGAAGAAGGCAACGCCTTCCAAGAGCGCACTATTGACGCCGGGATTGCTTCTGCCCGAGCCCGGCAAGCCGGTTTTCTCGCAGGATTTCGAGGGTGGCGCCGGAAACTTCAAGGGCGGCCGCGTGACCGATGGCGGCATAAACGGCTCAAAGGCCTTCGCATTTCCCCCGAACGGTGTCTCGGTCTGGAACGCCTACTCGACGCCGGTGAAGGACTCAACGACCATACGCTTCAAGCTCAAACCCCTCGGCGACGCACGCGAGGTGACCGTTATGATATGGTCGAAAAAGCACAAGGACAACTGCCGCTACAGAATCACAGGGCTCAGGAAAGGTCAGTGGAGGAGCGTCGAGTTCCGGGCCATAGAGGCTCGCGTCGGCTGGGGTATGAAGGGGCCAAGTCTCGAAGATTGTGTCCTCGACAACTTCAAGCTCTTCTTCGAGGGCGGCGAAGAAGACCGCGTGCTCCTGGACGACTTCGAGATTCTCCAGTAGCGACCCCACACCAATTAGCCTGAACTCAATTCGTGCGGGGAATTTGGAAAGGGAAAAAACTATGAAAAACGATAAACTTTCAAGGCGGACTTTCATCCGCAATACTTCTTTGATGGCCGCCGGAACAATTGCCGGGGCATTAGCCGGACAGGGATGCACTATAAACGATAAAACAACCTCGGCTGATACATCGAAGATACTCAATTACAACCCGAAGATGAAGTATCGCCGGCTGGGCAAGACAGGCCTGATAATCTCCGAGGTCAGTCTCGGCGGACACTGGAGGGCGCCCTGGAGAGACCGAAGCGGCGGATGGTGGTGGGGAAAATTCGTCAAGGGCGAGGTCCCTGATGACGTCGCTAAAAACCGCACCGACGTCGTTTCCAGGGCCATAGATTGCGGAATGAATTATCTCGACATCACCGGCGCCGAGGAGTGTCTCTGCTATGGCGCGGCGCTCAAAGGCCGCCGAGGGAAAATGATAGTCGGCGCCGATGACTCCAAACTGTGCCCGCGACGTGATGAATACTGCAACGTCAAGGCCCAGCTCCACAACGTCGAAGAATGCCTGCGTCACTTTGGTACCGATTACCTCGATATCTGGCGCGTTCAGGCCAAGATGGACGGAACCAACACCGACGCCGATGTGCTGGTTTGCATCGAGGCTTTCCAGAAGCTGCACAAGGCCGGCAAGGTCCGCCACTTCGGCATCTCCAGCCACAGTCGTCCCTGGGCGCAGCATGTCGTTGAAAAGTACCCCGAGGTCGAGATGTTCATCTTCCCCTGCACCGCAAAAACCACAGAGAAGGGCAAACCACCGACGAAGGACAACGTCGAAGAGGTCAGTGGCGGCTATGGGCCCGAGAACAAGAGTGTTTTCCAGTCGCTGCGAGAGCACGACGTAGGACTGATAACCATCAAGCCTTTCTTCGGCGGCAAACTCTTGAAAACCAATGACAAACCAAAGTTAGGCGTCGGCAGCAAGCGGGATAATGACCTGGTACGCCTGACGCTTCAGTGCATCCTCAATATGAGCGACGCCATTACCGCCGTGATACCCGGCCTCTCGACTGTTTACGAGGTTGAAAACGCCGCTCGGGCCTCGTACACGCGCCCGCTTGCAATGACACCGGCGGATAAGGATTGGCTTATGCGAATTACCGACGAGCGCTGGGCGAAACTGCCGGCTGAGTACACCTGGCTGCGCGACTGGGAAGTCGTTTAACCCCCAAATTTATTTGGTGGTTGTTTACCCGTCGCCAGCACGCTGGGATTTGGATTATGAGTTTTTCTCAGGCACGCCACGGGCGCTGTCTGTTTATTTTCTTTAATGTTTGTTTTGCAATAATTACATCTTCAATAATCTGAAAGTCAAACATTCCCACACAAATAAAATCGGCACCATTTTCAAAGGCATATTTGAAGCCGTCCCTCGGATGGATAACGCCTGCCCCTAAAATCTTATAAGCAATCCACGGCTTGTTCACCTTTTTCATAAATTCGATAGTTCGTTCCGGCGTAGCAGAGTGATAATCCGCGGTATTTAAGGTCTTAAAATAAAAATCGGGCCCTATCCCTTCTTTTTCGCACGCAATAGGCACTTCTATATTATGTCCGCCGATACCTGCGATTAATCCATTTCGTTTAATAAACTCGACTGCCTTTCCGAGCAGGTCAATATGACCATTTTTGACAAAACTATCTCCGACGCCGCCCTGTATGAAAGCTCCAACCGCCCCATTATCAACGGCCTTTTGTATACTGCTCGTCAGGTCGTTTACATTTGGGTTGGTTTGTGCAATCCATTGTATTTCCCCGCCCACCTCGTTCCAGTATTTCTTAAAGACTCTGACCGTATTCTCAATCTGATTATCGCCTTTACCCCCGCGCACATTTGCTATGGCTGTATTTATGCCGTTTTCTTCGCTTATCTCGTAAGTTTCCATAACTTTTTCATCGGTAAAATAATGCTTTAATAGCGAGGATACATAAATTAAATCTCTGCTGTGTGCATAGCCGTTGGTTAGATTACCGCCGCAGATTAACCTACTAATCTTCACCTTACCAATCCTGCCCGCCGGCAGGCCCTTAACCGAATCCGCGGCTGCTTTAGTTGGTTTTTTCGCTGCTGCTAATAGGGCTTTTTCCTCAAGGCTCAAAGCCGACGTAACTGCTGCGGAGGTGAAAAGAGATTTTTTCAAAAACTGACGGCGATTTATCCCGTTAGAAATATTCCTTTTTGTAGAATGTCCCGCCGTCATAGGATTTAGCATATTAGTCCTCGCTTTCGAATTTCTAATGGGATTTATACTTTTTCGCATTTTTAACACCCTTCTGATTATAGTTTTGCCGGCAGCTCTTACTTGCCGGCTTTGATTTTTGCCATCTCTTTCTCGGTGAATTTGCTATTTGCGATGGGGCCTGGTTCCCAGCACTGTTCAAGTTTGCCGGGTCTGGGCTTTGTTACCGGTATAACAAAGACCTCCTCGCCATTCGCGTTCTTTTCGATTCGGCCGCCGGCACGCTTGACCGCCTGCCGGACAAGTTTTTCACACACCTTAATCAGTGTTGGGAAGTTGTAAGGTGTGTGGCTGAACTTACCCTCCGGATTCAAAGCCGATTTGAATTTCTCAGGCAGGTTCTCAAAGCCGATGGTCGTGAACAGGACACCGCCGGAGTTCGACGGATTGCAGTCGGAATCCTGGCCGCACCGCGTCGAGATAATAATCGTCTTGTCCGGGTCCCCCTTGCCGTACAACAGGCCCAGGATGATATAGGCGCCGTTGAGTTTCGCGTCGATACTGCTGGCGTCCTTACCGCCGGGACGGCTGCAAAGACCGTGCGTGTACTTCGCGTCCTCGTGGTATTTTTTCTCCACCAGCTCCCAGGTCTTCTCCCAGTCGTCCGGGTCCTGCCTGTACCACGCGAGCACGTCGCGAATGCATTCGGCGTACTGGCTGTCTTTGGGAATGGCTTTAAGGCCGGCGCGGACAATCTTTTCGATGTCATTTTCAAAGAATGCCTCGGCGTACATACCGCCGACGAACTGTCCGCCGTACATTCCGTCGCCGTAATTCATAAGTCGGCCGAACTTTTCACCGAGTGTGATGACGACATTTGGCAGGCCCGGGGCAATCAGGCCTGAGTAGTCGGCCTCAATCTGGTAATCGATGTCATCGGCGTGCTTGTTGAACTTTGGGTGGCCTGAGTCCGGCGGTGCGATGCCTTTTCGCAAATTATCTCGACCATTTCTGTTGGCGTGCCAGAGCGAATAGCCGCTGTTTGCAAAGTCGATGCCGGCCTGGCGAATCGAACAATCGAAGCCGTATTGCTCCAGCGTCCGCAGGAAGGTCATCTCGACGTAGATATCGTCCTGGCCAAACTGGTTTATCATTTCCGGACGCCACTTCGGCATCTTCTCGGCAGGCATTATTACGCCTTTGTAGTGGAACTCGGTGGGCCCGCCCCATCCCACGCCAGCCATTTGTCCGACCCAGCCGGCCTTCATCTTGTCCACATAATCTTTGACGGCTATCCTTCGTACATTGCCCTGACAGCCAGCGGCAAATACCAAACCAAAACTCACGGCAGCTACCGTTACAATTGTCAGCAAACCTTTAGCCATTTTACACCTCCATTTTCTTTTCTAAAAAGTCTTCTGCAAAATTCCTAACTCTATGTTAAATAATGAGTTGCGCTCATTATTTTCTTGCAATCTCCTCCGTTTTGGTTATTATGTAAGTGGCGTTATGGAAAACACTTACAACCAAAACAAAGG
>Ga0209979_1000756_pt1 | contig 40236 bp, 40 predicted proteins | sample AnhtaG_FD_183114 | JGI IMG/M metagenome (GOLD analysis project Ga0209979, IMG submission 183114) | Deep subsurface microbial communities from Anholt, Denmark to uncover new lineages of life (NeLLi) - Anholt_01485 metaG (SPAdes) (version 2) | ecosystem: Environmental > Aquatic > Marine > Oceanic...
CCATAACGAAGAACATCGCTTTTTTCCATGGTGCGATTAACGGACTACATGGACAGGCTACAACGATAATTCCGGGGAAGACCGCTTGCCTAAGGTGTTTATTCCCTGAACCTCCTCCATTAATGACATTCCTGTAGTGGGAGCAACCTGTGGCGTTATAGGATGCATTCAAGTAACTGAGGTAATAAAGTACATTGTTAAGATGGGAAGCTTCCTGGAGAATAAACTTCTGCTTTGGGACGGCTTGAATGCAAAGATAGACGAGATTGAGCTAGAAAGGAATCCAAGCTGTGAAGACTGTGGCTGGAAATGAGATTAGAAACGCCGAAAATCAATCTTCTCGATTCTAAACCCTGCACATTAGTAGGGCTTGCCACCAATATAGTCCTGGCAATTTTCAAGTTGCTCGCTGGTATATTCGGTTTCAGCTACGCCATGATAGCCGATGCCATTCACTCCATGTCCGATTGTTTTGCCACAGGAATTGTTTATGTAGGCCTACGAATTGGAGAAAAACCGCCCGACAAAAGCCATCCTTACGGTCACGCCAGTGCCGAGACTATTGCCGCCTTCCTGGTCGCCCTCACAATTCTCGCTACCGGGATCTATATCGGCGTTTCCTCTATCCACCTCATTGCCCACAAACACTTTGAAACCCCTGCTACGATTGCTCTGGTAGCAGCGGCCACTTCCATAGTCATAAAGGAGGCTTTGTTTCGCTACACGCTCTATGTTGGGAGGAGGAACAATAGCCCCGCTGTTGTTGCTAATGCCTGGGACCATCGCTCAGATGCTTACTCCTCGGTAGCTGCCTTAGCCGGTATACTTGGAGCCAGGCTGGGGGCTCCGTACTTAGACCCTGTAGCCGGCCTTGTTGTCTCGGCTTTCATTATCAAGATGTCCGTTACTATTCTCCGCCCAAATATTGGAGTCTTGATGGATGAAAGCCTAAGCTCAGCAGTCTTGGACAAGATTAGAACCATGGCTCTAGAAATTGGAGGGGTTAAGGCAGTCGATAGCATCAGGGCGCACCGACTGGGTTCTAGCTTCGTCGTTGATATAGAAGTAGCTGTGGATAGCAGCCTCACCGTAGAACAAGGCCATCAGGTAGCCGAAGAGGTAAAAAGCGGGCTCTTGAGCGAGGTTGAGCATGTGCAGGATGTCATAGTTCATGTTAACCCTTATCGTCCACACCAGACCTTGGAAAAGAGATAAGCTGCTTTGGGTATCGGTTTAATAGTCATCAATTTGCTTCTCAATCAAAGCTTGGCGTCGAGCGTAGCAGTGACGATGAACTGGCTGCAGCTAGTGACAACCTTGGAGCGAGGATTAATAGCTTAAGGATTTTTGCCAGCTATCAGGAAGCCCTGATTATAACGCAGAATATCCTTACTTCACATGACCGTGGAAGTGGCAACTACGGCGAGGATAATCATGGCTAGCGTTTCGAAGCGCTCGTAGGTAAGTAGCCGGACGGCGGAACTATTGGCAAGGCTGAGCTCATTCAAATAGTATGCGCAAGTACCAACAGTTGCTCGCCTTGTTTGAAGAAGCTTATAATAACTGGGTTGAGAATCATTCTGTATACTGGCAAAGGGGATGTGGGCAAAATCGATGGAAGGTTGAAAATCGAGTTTCAGGCAAGTAATAGGTTCAGTGAATCATAAAGGAAGGAGCATCAAAGTAGAATAATGGCTACCCAATACGGACCAGACAAAATCCGTAATGTGATATTGCTATCCCATTACGATGTGGGCAAGACCACACTTGCTGAATCAATGTTGTTCACTTCAGGAACCATTAAGCGTCTAGGCAACGTTCAGTCCGGGACTACTACCTCTGACTATGATCCCCTTGAAATAGAGCGACAGATGAGCGTGAATCTATCGCTGCTTCCCCAAGTATGGAAGGAAACGAAAATAAATCTCATCGACACTCCAGGCTACGCTGATTTTACCAGTGAAATGAAGTCTGGTCTGCGCGTTAGCGAAGGGGCGATAGTCCTGGTTTGCGCCGCTTCGGGAGTAGAGGTGGGAACAGAGCAAGTTTGGGATTACGTGGAAGAAGCAAACTTACCTCGCCTGCTATTCATCAACAGGATGGACAAAGAGAATGCCAATTTCTTCAGCACTCTAGAACAAATTCAGGCTAAGTTGGGGACAAAATGCCTGCCTACTACACTTCCTATAGGCTCACAGAGCGATTTTAAAGGTTTCGTAGACCTGCTGACCATGAAAGGCTACGCTGGAGCCGATCTAAAGGAAACCGATGTTCCTTCTTCACTTTCAGAACAGGCGACTTCCTACCGCGAGAAGTTAGTAGAGGCAGCTGTTGAAGTCGATGACGAGCTCCTAACCAAGTATTTAGAGGGAAAGGAAATAAGCAATGACGAGATTCTCCTGGCTATAAAGAAGGCAACAATTTCGGGGAAATTGGTCCCTGTTTTCGCCGGCTCGGCGTTACAGAGCATCGGTACAAAGGCACTCCTTGACGCCATTTGCGACTTCTTCCCCTCGCCTGAAGAACACGGCACCACCACCGCAGTAAACCCAACAACCAAGGAAAAAGAAGAACTTAAACCAGCTACAGGGGAACCCCTAAGCAGCCTTGTGTTTAAAACCACCGCCGACCCATATGTGGGCAAGCTTAACTATTTTCGAGTTTACTCAGGATTATTGCTAGGCAATTCGCAAGTTTGGAATGCCAGCAAGAAGGGCATGGAACGCATTGGCCAGCTGTTCACCTTAAGAGGTAAGAATCAAGAACCAGTTCCCCAGCTAGCTGCTGGAGATATCGGGGTGTTGGCCAGACTGAGCTTGACTACCACCGGAGATACCCTCTGCTCTCCAGAACATCACCTGATACTGGATGGCATCGAGTTCCCTCAAGCGAATTTAACCATGGCAGTCCAACCTCAAACTAAAGCTGACCTGGATAAAATGAGCACAATCTTGCCCAGGATTTGTGAAGAGGACCCCGCTCTCCAAATGCACAGAGAACAGGATACTAATGAACTCCTAATCTCAGGAATTGGCGATGCTCATTTAGAGATGGTTAAAGAGAAAGCACATCGCAAATTCGGTGTGAAGCTAACTTTAACCTCGCCGAAGGTTCCCTATAAGGAAACCATCACTGTGGCAACCAAGGCAGAATACAAGCATAGGAAGCAAACAGGAGGACATGGGCAATATGGACATGTCCGCCTGAATCTCGAGCCTTTACCTCGCGGCACCGGCTTTGAGTTCACCAAGAAAATTGTTGGCGGAGCAATACCCAAGAATTACATCCCCGCGGTGGAGAAAGGAGTCAATGAAGCGAAGCAGCAGGGCGTCTTAGCCGGCTACCCGGTAATTGACGCCAAGGTCACACTTTACGACGGTAGCTTCCACCCGGTGGATTCATCCGATATCTGCTTCAAAATCGCCGGAGCGCAAGCCTTGAAAAACGGACTATCTGAGGGGCAACCAATATTGCTTGAGCCAATAATGAACTTAACGGTAACCGCTCCAGAGGAATTCACTGGCGACCTCACCGGCGACCTTAACTCAAGGAGAGGACGCGTACTTGGGATAGAGCCAGAAGTCAAAAATAACACTATCCAGGCCCAAGCGCCTTACTCAGAATTGCTGGATTACGCTATAATCTTAAGGTCAATAACCCAGGGGCGTGGCAGCTTCACCATGAAATTCAGCCACTACGAAGAAGTGCCACCCCACCTCACCGAGAAAGTCATTGCCCAAAGGAAGCAAGAAAAGGAATAAATTCCAAGTCTGGTAATTTATTATCCCGCCAGCAATTCCTTCAGCTTAGTGGTGAGAGCAGGCACGACATCTTCAAATTTGCCCACCACCCCAAAGTGAGCTTGCTTGAATATGTTCGCCTCAGGGTCCTTGTTAATGGCAATGATGGTCTTTGAGCCACTGCAACCAGACATATGCTGGCTGGCTCCTGATATCGCTATAGCAAAATAAATATCGGGAGCGACAATTTTACCAGTGAGACCGATGTGCATCGCCTCAGGCACCCATCCATTATCACATGGCGGTCGTGAAGCACCTACTGCACCCTTGAGCACAGCGGCAAGTTCTTTCAACGTAGTATTGTAAGGGTCAGGTCCAGCACAACCTCTACCCCCACAGACTATCGCCGCGGCATCCTCCAGCTTGACGCCAGTTACTTCCTCCTTTATAGTCTCCACCACCTTCGTCTTCACCTTAGACGTATCTATGGTGACCTTAGCAGGAATAACCTCCCCTTTTCGGGACTCATCACGCTCTATGGGTGACATCGCCTTCACTCTAATAGTAGCTATCTGGGGCAGCGCCTCAGATGTAAATATCGCCTGAGCATTGCCTCCATACACCGAACTCGTCTGCGTAAGCTGTTTTGTCCCCGGGTCTATGCTCAACTCAAGGCAGTCTGTGGATAAGCCAACCTGAAGTCTAAAAGCAAGCCGAGGAGCCAGGTCGGCACCCATGGGCGTGTTACCCAGCAGGATGACACGAGGTGAAACCTGTCCGATAACCTGGTCAGCAACCTGCATATAACAGTCTGCTTCGTATCGCCTTAACGTTGAGTCTTCTACGGTATAAACTTTGTCCGCTCCAAAAGCAATTGCTTCCTTGGCGAGGTCACCAACCGCATCGCTGGCCAGTAAACAAGACAAATCTTCCTTTAATTCATCAGCAAGTTTCCTACCACATCCCAGCAGTTCAGTGGTGATAGAAGGGAATTCGCCTTCCGCTATTTCCGCGAAAACTAAGATACCTTTATTTTCAGCCATCGTTTCCTCCTTGAATTTAGAGTTTTTTTGCTTCCCTAAGCTTTACAGCCAAGTTAGCGCCGGCTTCCGCCGGAGTATCTGCTTCGATTATTTCACACTTAGTCTCCCTCACTGGCTGAAAGAGTTTAGCCAGCTTAACACACCTTCCGGCAGCACCAACCTGGGAGGGTTCAAGCCCGATGTCTGCTGGCTTCCACACGATGGGCTGCTTTTTCGCCGCTGCCATAATCCCCTTAAGAGCGGCATAGCGTAAATCACCCAGCTCACTGGTTATCGTGAGCAAGGCAGGAAGCTCAACCTCCACAACTTCATAGCCATCGCGAACAGCTCGCTCTACTTTCGCCTTTCCATCAACGACCTCTACCTTCCTGACCACACTCACCGCAGGAATCCCTAAAATTTCCGCGATGCCTAAACCAACCTGCCCGGCATTCCAGTCAGCAGATTGCCGCCCACAGAAAATAAGGTCATATTCCCCCACCTTCTTAATCGCTGCAGCCAGTGCATTGGCCGTTGCCCAACTGTCACCCTCTTCAAAAGCCGCGTCTTCAAGAAGGATAAGCTCATCACCACCCACAGACAGCGGTTTCTTAATCACATCACGCGTCAGATTGTTTCCCAGACTAATCACCGTGATTTTGCCGCCTATCGCGTCTTTAATCCTTAGCGCAGCCTCCACAGCATTTTCATCATAGGGACTAACCACTGGCTTTACATCTGGCGGCACAGTCATCTTGTCCCCAGCCACCTTGAATGAAGCTGAGGGAGCCTCAGGATCAGGAACCTGTTTACAACAGACAATCATGTTAATTGGCATTGTCCAACCTCCTTAAATAATTGCGAACCTATAAGATTATATTAAAAAACCCGAATTTGTCAACACCTTCTATACTGTATAGTAGGTCTGAAGCCAATGGCTGCTAGCCACAGGTGGCAAAGCTTTGTTAGTACTCTTTCTGCACTTCTTTGACGTTCAGCTTCATGTCAAACTGGAAGTAGAGAGCAGCTAACACCTCGTCAAACTTGAGTTTGTGGACCGGGTCAAGCTCAGAAGGCGAATCATAGGTAATGGATGCCGGTCCCATCCATATTGTGCTTTCGCCCTTGGGATCTTTATGGAAGTCTATCTCCGCATACCAGCTTATCAACTGTGTAAGACCATCACCAGGCTCTTTAACCCAGGGAAGATGTCTGACAGAGAGTAAAGGAGTTGGGTACGGGAAATATGCTTCTACTACATCACCCATTGCCCTCTCCACAGGTTTAAAGGTGAAAGTAATTAGTCTTTTACCCGATGGTCTCTCCAAAGTCCCTTCCAGGAAGTCAAGCTTGTTCTTAATATCTATATCTGCCAATTTCTTGGGCGCTCCGGCAAGTTCTCTCCCGGCAGCCATCGCAGCGTCATTTGTCACATAAATGTAGGGAATATAGTATCCCATCTCGCCGTGTATATCTTTCACCATGATAAGCGAAATCTGTTCATTGTATTGTCCCAAGGTGCTGTAAGAGTATCTGGATATCCAGATTGCCCCTTGGGGAGGGTCGCTGAATGGTTCAAGTCCTTCAGGCAGGATTTCACTTATATCTCCCGTGATCATAAATACGACTGCAAGTGCATCGCAGTTTCGGTACTCTATTCCCCTTTCGCGATTAATATCATAGAGTGGGGCATCGAAAGGAATAGACTCACCTTTATCTCCACCTTTTAAAACCATCCTACACCTCCTTATATACTAAATTGTTATATCGCTGGTAAATTTTCTCTAACACTCTTGGACAATGTTGTATGCTGCTGCAAGTCCCAGAACCTCAGTTGTCCCGTCCTCAATCAATCCAGCCCGCGCATCCCTGAAGAGTTTTTCAATGAGAAAGTCCTTGGTAAGCCCGTATCCCCCAAAGATCTGCAGTGCTTCATAAGCCACTTCAAATGCTGATCTTTTGCCGTAAATTTGTGCGGAAAGAGCATGTCTTGAAGAAGCATCAAAGGTTCTTTCTGTATAGATTCTTTCCCAAACATGCTCCATTATCTTCCTGGTATAATATCTTGAACTCTCTACTTTTTCGAACATTTTGTACAGCTTTTGTTTAACTAACTGGTGTTCACACAGCGGCTTACCTCCTTGAACTCTGTTTTTGGAATACTCCAGAGCCTCCTCAAAAGCTGCCCGAGCTAGACCTGTAAATATAGTCCCCATAAAACAGCTGGTCACACAAATTATCTGACCTATGCGCAATTCATAGAAAGGGGGCCTGATAAGCATGTAATCATCGGGGATATGCACATTGTCAAAAGAGATGTCCCCTTGAGGGTCATCCCTTAAGCCGAGCTTGTCAACCGGCTTTCCTTTGGCTACACCTTCTTGCTCCAGCGGGACAATACAAAATGCCCCGTTCGCTAAACTATCATGAGGTGGCAGGGTAACATGGAGACCAACATGTGTAGCTGTGGGTGCAGAAGATATCCAGCTAGACTTAGGCCCATTGATGACCCACCCGTCACCATCCTTATCAGCCCTTACCTCACCGGGGTGGAGCTCTTTTACATGGGGAAGAAAACTTTCTTCACAAGCCATGATATAATCTGAGCCGCAATCAGGCTCAGTCACCCCCCAACAACCATGATATTTAGCTTCTGTATCCTCCACCCAGGGTTTTACCAGATTCTCAATAACATCTCCCATAGCAAACAGGGAAGCCACTGCAGGCGCTATTTGGTCGACGCCTATCGCCGTTGTTAGCCCCACACTTCCCCAGCCAAGCTCTTCTAAAATTATGTGTGCTTCCGTTGCATTTACACCTAATCCACCATAATCTTGGTCTATAAAGATCCTGTGATATCCCAGCTTCTTCATTTGTTTTAACACATCCCAATAAGGTGAATCTTTCGCTATTACCTGCTCTGGATCGGACATACGGTCTAGTTCTCGTGCAGCAGGTCTTATTACTTCTTCAGCAAACCTGTGTGTCTCTTCTCTTAGTAATGATAATCCCTTGTCTTCTCCAATCTTTGGGTCAATTTCAAAGTACATGAAGTCTCCTATTAATGTTCATACTAAGCTTTTATATCCCGCTACTAATCGATGGGAACCCCGGCGAATACCTCCTTCGTAAGTGCCACCACTGCTTTCATGTGTTTCATCACATACGACATATCGCCTTCAAGCTTCAATTTGTTGCTCATCACCAATCTAATGGTATCCTGTTTGCCTGAAACCATCAGTTTCCAGGCGCTATATTTCCCAGAAAGCTTGAAGGTTGCATCTTCGTGTTCACCTGGAGCAACCGGCTTCATGGCTCTGACGCTGCCATGCCAGAAATCTGACCAGAAATACGTGCATGCACCCTTTAAGTCCTCTGCAGATAATTTTGAGACCATGCTCAACATTTCGTCTATACTGAATTTGTCAGCAGGGCTATCTAACGGAACACCCAATTTCTTTTCGAAAACATCGCCCATAGGAGTGCCGCTATACTTCTTTCGAGCCTCCAATGGCATCATATCCAAGAAGCTTATGAAACCTTCCATGCCTTCTCTTCTGCTCAGGTCCCTCACAAATTCCTCGTCACCCTCGATTATGCTTAGAAAATCGCCTTCCCAATCCTTTGCTGCCTCCTTGTACTTCTCGCTTTTCTCTGCGGCCTGTAATACTGCCTCCACCCATTCTCTCGATGGAAATATAGCCATTTTCTCACCTCCTCATTAAATAACTTCCAAAGCATAAGGCTATATCAAGAAAAGCAGAACTGTCAATAACGCGGTGAACTTGCCCATTTCCAGCCACATTTGTTTTAATAACACACTACTTCGATGAACAGGATATATCTTGATCACGCCGCCACCACACCGGCACACCCTGAGGTGGTAAAAGCGATGCTGCCATATTTCAGTAGTGCCTTCGGCAATCCCTCAACTCTCTATTCTTACGGGCAGGAAGCAAGGAAAGCCGTTGAGGAGGCAAGGAGCAAGATTGCCAGCCTGATTAATGCTCAGAGTGAGGAAATCGTTTTTACCAGTGGAGGGACAGAGGCAGACAATTTCGCTATAAAGGGTGTTGCTTACGCCAATGAACATAAAGGGAATCACATCATTACCACCCCTATTGAGCACCACGCTGTGATAGAGCCGTGTAAGTTTCTGGAGAAAAGAGGATTCTCCGTTACATATCTTCCCGTGGATAACCAGGGCCTGGTTGACCCACAGGATATCAAGAACGCTATCACCGATAAAACCATACTTATTTCAATAATGCATGCCAACAATGAGGTAGGCACCATAGAACCAATAAGCGCAATAGGCAAGATTGCTAAAGAACGAGGAATAATTTTCCACACGGATGCGGTTCAAACTGTGGGACATATCCCCGTTGATGTAGACAAGTTGGGGGTGGATTTACTCTCCATCTCAGCCCACAAGTTTTACGGACCAAAGGGAATAGGAGCACTGTATATCAGGAAAGGCACTAAGCTGGCTCCATTCATCCACGGTGGCGCACAGGAGAAAGGACAGCGCGCAGGCACTGAGAATACCCCAGGCATTATAGGCTTTGGTAAGGCAGTAGAAATTGCCATGGAGGAAATGACTAAGGAGGGAACGAGACTCAGCCATCTTCGTGACAAATTCATTAAGGGTCTATTGGAGCAAATTGAACAGATTCAGGTGAATGGTCATCCCACAAAAAGGCTCCCCAACAATGTCAATGTGACCATTGACTCTGCTAGGGCGGATTTAGTCCTTCTAAACCTCGAAACAGAGTGGATCTACGCTTCTAGCGGCTCAGCTTGTAGCTCATCGAATCCCGAACCTTCGCATGTGCTTCTAGCACTAGGGCTCTCGCCGGAACAAGCCCGTAGCTCGCTCAGGTTTACCTTAGGTCGCGAAACTACCGAAAGTGATATAGAGCGAGTGCTTGAAGTGCTACCCCGCATAATAGACAAGACAGCGGTCATGTCAGAGCTTCTAAAAGGCATGGCGCGGCGTTCAAGATGCTGCTAAATTGAAACGTGCCAAATATATCCAAGGCCAGTTTCAACTGGTTACAGAATCAAATTCAGCAGGCTGCCCACAACCAGGGATGCAACTATCATTATCCCGGTAGCAGCAAGCATGCCCTTGAGTTTCAACTCCCGAGCCAGAACCACAAAGCTAGCGATACAGGGGAAGAACATAGCCAGAACCACGCTGCCGACGACCAACTGGTTAGCACTCAGACTGAGTGCGCCGAGCATACCCACGGCCATATCCTTACGCAAAAAGCCGATGACCAGCGCCGCAGTTGCATCGCTGGGCAACCCCAAAAGTCCACTCACCACCGGCGCTGCAAAGTTGGCGATGTAGTCAAATACATTCAGGGCATAGAGAATGGTGATGACGAAGATGCCTAACATAACTATAGGGACTGCTTCTTTAAGGAAGCCTAAGGTTCTCATCCAGAGCTTCGAAGCCAGAATGCGAGCCGAGGGTAGGCGGTATGGCGGAATCTCAATTAGGAGTTCAGGGCTGAACCCTTTCACTGTTAGGTTCAAGATCAATCCCAGGATGACCCAGACTACGAAAAGCGTGCCATACACTATAGCTACATATTGCCATCCCTCCCCCCCAACCAATCCGATGATCATGGCCTGAAGGGCGGCACACGGGACTCCGATGGATATGAGGGTAGCAACGATGAATCTCTCCCTCCTGCTTTCCAAAATTCGGGTGGCCAGGATTCCGGGAACATTGCATCCCATGCCAAGGAGCGTGGGTATAATGGCGTATCCATGCATTCCCAGACGGTGCATCAGAGTGTCAAGGAGCACAGCTATGCGAGGCAGATATCCTGAGTCCTCCAGAAAGCCCAACACTAGATAAAATGAGACGATGTAAGGCAACACAATCCCAAAAGGTATGTACAGCCCGGTAGTCAAGATGCCAAAGGATTGAAAGAAGTTTACCTCGCCATTGATCAATTTCCCAACAAGGATATCGTTCAGGAAGCTGCCTGATCCTAGAAATTCGCTTAGTCGCATCATCACGGGAGCCCAGAAGTTCTCAAATAACGGGTCACATACATATACAATGAGACCTTCGCCAACGAAGCGAATTACCACAAATGAGGCGAGAAGCACCAAAACAGCAATGAGGATTCCTGGAAAAGGCTTGACCGAAGCATCGCCCAGGCGCTCCAGCCAGGTGTGGTGTCGATGAGTTACTGTCTGCACCTGCTCTATAATTCTGCCCACGGCTGCCCACCGCTCATCACGCGTTCGATGAGATACAGGTGGAGATGCTGCTTCATGGATGCGACTCACCAATTCCTTCATTCCCTCTCCTGTCACTGCTACTGTAGGCACGACGGGTACCCCCAAAACCTGCTCCAGCTTCTTGACATCGATGTGTATTCCTCTATGCCTGGTATCGTCCCAAATGTTGAGCGCTACTATTACGGGGATGTCTCTTTCCAGCAATTGCATGGTTAGAAATAGGTTTCTCTCCAGATTGGTAGCATCGACGACATCAATGACCAGATCACCGTTCTTGAGCATCTCTGTAGCCACCTCTTCTGCCTTGGAAGTAGGCTCCAAGGTATAAGTGCCGGGCACATCTATCACCTCAGCCATTTCCTCTCCCAGTTTGAGATACCCCTTGGTGAACTCTACTGTAGTGCCCGGATAATTGGAAGCGATAACCCTGACCCCAGTGAGGCGAGAGAAAAAGACGCTCTTCCCCACATTGGGGTTGCCCATCAAAAGTATCTTCACTTGCTCTCTAGCTCAACCAGGATTCTCCTGGCCATGCCAAAGCCAATGGCAACCTGAACACCATCCACTTGGATCGTCACCGGCCCGCGCATGAGCATGGAACCGACCTTGGTTATTTTCTTCCCCGATCTGATCCCCATGGCTTCAAGCCGACGCGTCAAGCCATGTCCCCCAGCAATCTCGATGATTCTACCCTTTTCGCCCGTTCGCATCTGGGTAATCGTCGTCTGTCTATCAAAGGTCATATTCAGATTTGCTCCTGTATCTTGCCATCAACAATTGATAACTTTGTTAGCCATGCCTAACTTGCCACAGCAAATTTTTTTACCTTTCTCCCAAGCTTCTCTCCAAGCATTCCGGAGGTAGTTCTCCATGCTCCAGATAGTATCTATATCCTTGGAGGAACTTAGCCTCTCCCAGCGGGTATACTTCTACAAACTCCATAAATTTAATCATTCTTTCCAAGGTAAGTGGGCTAATGACATGTTCAAGCTTGCAGGCATCTTCCTCAGCCGTTTTCTGGTCAATACCCAAAGCTTGAGCAAGAAAGCGGCTTAGTACCTTGTGACGGCGAACTACATCGTCAGCTGCCTCATTACCTTCATGAGTAAGCTCTACATGGCCATACTTTTCATGCACTACAAGGCCTTCTTCAGAAAGCTTTTGCAGCGCTGCAGTAACGCTGGGCATTTTCACATTCAGCATGCGACTAAGCTGCTTGACCTTCACAGTTTTCTCACCTTTATGCAGATTAGCTATTGCCTCAAGATAATCTTCTACACTTGCGCTATATTTCTTTACCATCTTCTGCTTCACCATCATGAGTGAAAATGTTAGTTTAGGCTAACAAATTATAACCATCCTCTTTTTGCGTGTCAAGACCAAAAATCAGAAAGTTAAATCAGACCACCAAAATGCATTAACACCGGCGCTAATAGTAATGAGATCACCGACATTAGCTTGAGCATTATATTCAATGCTGGGCCAGCAGTATCCTTCATAGGGTCACCAACAGTATCTCCGACCACTCCTGCCTTATGAGCCTCTGAGCCTTTACCACCAAAATGTCCTGCCTCAATCCACTTCTTAGCATTATCCCATGCACCGCCAGCGTTATTTAACATAACGGCAAAGATAAAGCCTGTGGCTAAGGCACCAATAAGAAAACCAGCCAGGGCATATACGCCAAGGATTATCCCCACGAGTATGGGCATAACTATGGTCATTATTGAAGGAGCCATCATCTCCTTCAGTGCTATTCTGGTGGCAATATCTACGCATTTGCCATACTCCGGCCTGGTTGTGCCTTCCATAATACCCTTTATCTCACGCCATTGCCGACGAACTTCTTCTATAATAGCTGCTGTAGTTACACCCACAGATTTCATTGTCATAGCACAAAAGATAGCGGGCATAAGGGCACCTAGCATTACACCAATGATAACTGGTGTGCTTAGCAGGCTTAATTCCGGAGGTAGTATTAGTGTGCCTGTGGATGAGACTGTCACTATACCCACAGCCATAGCGAAGGCGAGAATCAACCCCAAGGAATTCATAGCAGCAGCCCCAATGGCAAATCCTTTGCCCGTAGCCGCTGTTGTATTGCCCAGGGAATCTAAAGCATCCGTTCTTTCACGCACTTCAGGTGGTAGCCCCGCTTGAGTGGCAATGCCTCCAGCATTGTCAGCTACCGGTCCATAAGCATCAGTAGCCAATGTCACGCCCAGAGTGGACAACATGCCAACAGCAGCTAAGGCTACGCCGTAGAAGCTAGCGAAGTGAAAGGCTACGCCAATCGCTATAGCTATCAAAATTACCGGTGGCCAAGTGCTCATCATGCCATTAGCAAAGCCACGAACTATAGTAGCACCAGCACCAGAGGTAGAGGCCTCAGAAATTTCCAGCGTTGGCTTATAGGCATAAGAGGTAAAGTAATTTGTGCTTTCACCCATAAGCGCACCAGCAACAAGACCGGCAAGCATCGCCCAGAAGACGCCTAAGCTAGCATGTAGAAAATAAATTATTAGAAAACCAAATATTGCCGTCAATATTGTGGCGCCAAGCGTGCCACGACGCAATGCTCCTAAAAGAGCATCCATCTCCACTTTCTCTCCTACTCTAACCAAAAAACAGCCAATCACAGAGGCTACAAGACCTCCAGCCATGATTAACATTGGTAACCACCAAGCAGCTTGCAGAGCAGCATCAGCTGAGAGCGTAGGAAACAACGTCCCAGTTACCCATGGTGCTACCACACCACCAACAATACAGAGTGTCATAGTAGCAATAACAGTTTCGACATAAGACTCAAGGAGGTCAGCACCCATGCCGCACACATCGCCGACATTATCACCAACATTGTCAGCTATAACAGCAGCATTTCTGGGGTCATCTTCCGGTATTCCTGCCTCTACCTTACCCACTAAATCTGAGCCGGCATCAGCACCCTTGGTGAAGATACCACCACCCACTCTGGCAAAAAGAGCTACTAATGAAGCCCCGAAGCCATAGGCTGGAATTATAGCCAAGAACTCCCGTGGAGGAAGGCCGTGCCAAGCAAAATAAAGAACAGCTAAACCGATGATGCCAATGCTAACTACCGTTAGCCCCATTACTGCCCCACCTCTGAAGGCAACTCTCAATCCTCGATTCAAGCCTTTTTGTACTGCGGCACACGTCCTACCGTTAGACCTGAGTGCCATATTCATGCCAGCGTATCCAGCAGCTATAGAGCATAGAGCACCGAAGATAAAAGCCACAGCTACTCTCCAACCCAGGTCAGGAACAAATACGAGAATAATCGCTACTACCGCTACCACAATGCCCAACGTTCGGTATTCTCGATGAATAAAAGCAAGCCCCCCTTCTTTAATGGCACCAGAAATCTCTCTAATCCTCTCTGAGCCTTGGTCTTGCCTTAAAACATAGCGCACAAAATAGGCAACTACAGCAGCACCGATAAGCCCCACAACTACACATATCCAAACTAAATCAAACATAGTAGGGGGTCTCCTTTCCTAATCTAAATATAAAAATAAGGATGCCCAAATTGAACGCTGGGCATCCTTTATTTGTTAAGTACATCGAACTTAGGATTCTAATATAAAATTTTATATTTCGTCAATAAATAAGCAGGGGTTGCATTCAAAAATTTTTGTGTTATAATACTTAGCAGTCTAGTTCATAGAGTGCTAGAAATTAAGTTTTAACAAAGGAGGTGTTATGGCAACTAAAATTAAGCCTTTAGGAGATAGGGTAGTGATTAAACCTACTCCCAAAGAAGAAGTAAGCAAGGGGGGAATTGTTATACCAGATACAGCCAAGGAAAAGCCCCAGGAAGGCAAAATCGTCGCTGTAGGTCCAGGCAAGCTATCTGAAGATGGCAAGCGTATCGCTATGGAAGTGAAAGTAGGAGACAAGGTGATTTATTCCAAATATGCCGGGACAGAGTTTAAGGTCGACGACGAAGAATTGATTATTGTTCGCGAGAGCGATATTTTAGCTAAGCGAAGTTCATAAAGAGGAGGTGAATTAAAATGGCAAAGCAACTTCTTTTCGGTGAAGAAGCAAGAAAGGCACTTAAAACAGGCATAGATACTCTAACAGCTGCAATTAGAGTAACCTTAGGGCCTCGTGGGCGTCCAGTAGCACTGGACAAGAGATTTGGTGCTCCCTCAGTTCTCGACGATGGTGTTTCCATTGCCAAGGATGTGGAACTGCCCGATCCATTTGAGAACATGGGAGTTCAATTAGTAAAAGAAGCAGCAACTAAAACTAACGACCAGTGCGGCGATGGGACCAGTACATCTGTTATTCTGGCGCAAGGCATCATTGCTGAAGGCTTCAAGAACATCGCGGCTGGCGCTGACTCTATGGCTTTGAAGCGCGGCATTGAGAAAGGAGTGGCGGCTGTGGTGGAAGAACTTAAAAAAATGGCTATCCCTGTGGCTGGCAAAGAACAAGTAGCTCAAGTAGCTTCCATATCAGCAACGGATGATGAAATTGGCAATTTAATTGCCGATGTGATGGAAAAGGTAGGTAAGGATGGTGTTATCACCGTTGAGGAAGGCAAAGGATTAGAATTCGAAACTGAATACGTCGAGGGCATGAAATTTGACCGAGGTTATATCAGCCCTTACTTCATCACCAACGTTGAACAGATGAGATGCGAACTAGAAGACCCATATATTCTAATTACCGATAAGAAAATATCCGCCTTGAATGATATCCTTCCCGCCTTGGAAAAGATAGTCCAGACCTCCAAGAATATCGTTCTCATTGCTGAGGATATAGACGGTGAACCTTTAGCTACCTTGGTAGTCAATAAGCTGAGGGGAACTTTAAGCCCTCTGGCAATTAAAGCACCGGGCTTCGGGGACAGACGAAAGGAAATGCTTCAGGATATAGCTGTTCTCACTGGCGGTAAGGTCATATCTGAGGAAATTGGTAGAAAGCTGGATTCAGTAACTATAGAAGACCTCGGGCGAGCACGAAAGGTTGTTGCTGATAAAGATGATACCACCATCGTTGAAGGAAAAGGAGCAACCGGAGATATTGAAGCGAGAATCAAGCAAATCAGGTCCCAAATTGATATAACTACATCCGATTACGACAAAGAAAAGCTCCAGGAAAGATTAGCGAAGTTAGCCGGCGGCGTGGCGGTAATAAAGGTAGGTGCCGCCACTGAGGTAGAGTTAAAAGAGAGGAAACACCGCGTGGAAGATGCTCTCTCGGCTACACGGGCTGCTGTAGACGAAGGTATTTTACCTGGAGGTGGTATCGCCCTTCTTAACGCAATACCTGCCCTGGACAAGCTAAAGGTCAAGGGAGATGAAGCTACTGGCGTTGCTATACTTAAACGAGCCTTGGAAGCACCTATTCGCTGTATTGCTGCCAATAGCGGGAGAGAGGGTTCGGTAATAGTAAACAAAGTAAAGGAGAGCCCAAAAGGTGTGGGCTATGATGCCCTTAAGGATGAATTGGATGTCGACATGGTGAAAAGAGGTATTGTTGACCCGCTTAAGGTCACCAAGGCTGCCTTGCAAAACGGCGCTAGCATTGCCAATATGATTCTCACCACCGAATCCTTGATAACCGATATTCCCGAAAAGGAAAAGATGCCCATGCCACCCGGCGGCGGGTATCCTGAGTACTGATAACAAGCAGTATCATTAAGAGGAGCTGCTCACCAGGCAGCTCCTCTTTTTATAGCTTGAGTAAATTCAGCAAAGGTTCTTCCTTTTTTACAGGTCCTACTACAGCTAAACTGAGCCCATTGTCAACCAGGATTTCTTGGGCTACCTGTTTCAGCTCATCCCCGGTGATAGCCTCAATTATAGAGATAACCTGATCTATGTCCAGAATCTCCCGTCTCAATAATTCCTGGCCACCCAGCCATAAAGCCACGTTTTGACTGTCCTCAAGCCGAAGTTGCAACCTGCCCTTCGATAGCTCCTTGGCTCTGCGAAGCTCGTCTGCAGTGATTCCTTGCCTTAACTTGGCCATTTCCTCAACTATGGTGGCAATGGCAGTTTCTGCCTTATTTATGTCCACACCGGCGTAGATAGCAAATGACCCTGAATTAAGGAAATGCTCTACATAGCTATGTATGTCATATGCCAGCCCTTTGTTCTCTCGGATCTCAGTGAATAAGCGACTGCTCATTCCCACCCCAAACGCTGTGTTCAGCAGGTCAAGAGCAAAACGTCGTGGATGGAAACGAGAGAACCCATGGACACCTAAACAAAGATGCACTTGTTCGCTGTTCTTGTGCTCGACACGTAACCTCGGTGTGTCTTGCCCACTGTTCGTCACATAACCCTCCGATACCTGTCCCGCAGACCAGTCATGAAACAGCGTCTCAATGCGAGCTAATGCTTCATCAGGCTGTATATTGCCGGCAATACTAACCACGATATCATTGGGCAAATATCGATGACGGATGTATCTTAACATCCGTTCTCTCGTTGTCGAAGCTACAGTTTCCTTACTGCCGATGATTTCGCGCCCCAAAGGCTGGTTTGGCCATAAAAGCTCATCAATAAGCATATTTACTCGCTGTTGAGGAATATCCATGTGCATATTTATTTCTTCAATGATGACTCGGCATTCTTGCTCCATATTATTGGAATCGAAACGAGAATTGCACAGCAAATCGGATAGCACATCCAAAGCTACAGGAAAATGGGCATCCGCTACTTTGCACCAAAAAACGGTCATTTCCTTATCCGTGCCAGCATTGATTATGCCGCCTACTCCCTCAACATCCTGACTTATCTCTTTGGCTGTGGGCCTCCGCTTTGTGCCTTTGAAATACATATGCTCAGCAAAATGAGAAATGCCGGCATCTTCCTCATTTTCATAACAGGAGCCGGCACCAACAAGAAAAGCGAGGCATACCGAACGAGTATGAGTCATAACACTGGTAATGACCCTTAATCCGTTGTCAAGAACAGTTTTGGTATACACTTACCTCAAATTCTACTTCCATCTATCTCCTCCGTCAACAAAAAGACGCTGCAAAACCCATTTGATACAATACTGGGCGGTACTTCTAAAGATGAAAAGAAATGAAATACTCGGTGGTCTGTTTGGGCTATGTATTGGCGATGCGCTTGGTATTCCTTTCGAGTCCTGCTCCAGAGATGAATTGAAGAGAAATCCGGTAACCGCTATGGTTGGCTATGGTGTTCATAATCAGCCAGCGGGGACGTGGTCGGATGATAGTTCGCTTACTTTCTGCTTAGCCGATAGCTTGTGTCAAGGCTTTAATCTGCATGATATTGCCCGTAAATTTTGTAAATGGCTTTATGAAGGTTATTGGACTCCATATGAGAAAACCTTTGGCGTCGGAAACACAACTCGACAGGCTATTTTCCGCCTCACAAAAGGTGTAAACCCCGAAGAAGCCGGTGGTAAAAGCGAATACAGTAATGGAAATGGCTCGCTGATGAGAATTTTGCCGTTAGCATATTATCTCGAAAATGCCGAGACTCCCAAAAAATTTGAAATAATCCATCAGGTATCCTCTATTACCCATGCTCATCCAAGGTCACAGATGGCTTGCGGTATCTATATCCAGCTAGCAATTAACCTCCTCAAACGAGATAAGCCAAAATTAGCATACCAGAGCATGAAAGCAACTATCTCAGATTTCTATAAAAAAGAGCCATACTGCGTGGAAGTAAATAATTTCGCCAGAATTCTACAAGCCGATATTTCAAAGCTTGCTGACGACGAAATAAAGTCAAGCGGCTATGTCATAGATACGCTTGAGGCTAGTCTGTGGTGTCTTCTCAACAACAATTCGTACGCTGAAACAGTGCTCAACGCAGTAAACCTTGGAGGTGATACCGATACCACAGGCGCCGTTACCGGAGGACTGGCAGGAATATATTATGGCGGCGAAAACATACCCCGGGGCTGGGTTGAGCAAATTGCCAGAAAGAAGGCTATAATGGAACTGGCAAATAGATTGAATAGAAAAATTTATGGTAACATTCTATAGTCAAATTGAATACAAAAGTTTCGCCTAAACTTTCCCTTTTCCCGCTTACTGCTGAAGTAAATAGTCAAGGGCATCTTTGTATTGGCGGCTGCGATACCGTTGATTTAGCCGAGGGACTCAGCACACCCCTCTATGTCTTCGACGAGTTCACCATTCGTCATAAATGCCGTCAATTTACCGCTGAATTCCACAAATACTATCCAAACACATTAATCATTTACGCTTCCAAGGCATTTCTTAATAGAGCATTAGCCGCCCTCATCGACCAAGAAGGGCTTGGACTTGATGTTGTTTCTGGTGGAGAGCTTACCATTGCTCATTCTGTAGACTTCCCGCTAAGCAAGGTTTATTTCCACGGTAATAACAAGACATCGGAAGAGCTGGAACTAGCTCTCGATTGGAACATCGGACGAGTTGTAGTAGATAATCTTTACGAACTTGAGTTGCTTGATAAACTAGCTTATGAGAAAGGTATCAAGCAAGATATCTTACTCCGCATTACTCCTGGAGTTGATCCCCATACCCACAAATATACCACTACAGGAACATTAGACAGCAAATTTGGGTTCCCCTTGGCCACAGAACAAGCTGAGGAAGCTGTAAGTCAAGCTATATCAGCTTCCAACATTAATCTGGTAGGGTTTCATTTTCACCTTGGTTCCCCTATATTCGAGTTGGAACCCTACCGCCTAGCTATAGAGATCGTCCTCAGCTTCATTCGCCAAATGAAGCGAAAGTACAGCTTTCAATTCGATGAATTTGGCGTTGGGGGAGGTTTTGCTGTCCGATATTCCTTGGATTCTAAAGCACCTGATGTAGCTGAATATGCTCAAGCTATAGCGGGTAAGCTGAACGAGCTTATTCCCCAATTTGAACTAGACCATCCCAAACTTATCATCGAGCCGGGAAGACGCATTGTCGCCCAAGCCGGAGTAGCATTATATAAGGTTGGAGCGATAAAGGAGATACCTGGCATAAGAAAATACATATGTATCGATGGTGGAATGAGTGATAACATCCGTCCTGCCCTTTACGGGGATAAACAGGAAGCCATAGTAGCCAACAAAGTTTTAGACGAAGAGAGGGAGCTCGTTACCATTACTGGTAAGCTTTGCGAATCAGGAGATATTCTAGTAAGAGACACTAATCTGGCTTCGGTTTTTCCAGATGATATTATAGCTGTCCCGGTTTGCGGCGCTTATTCCATCCCGATGTGGAGTAATTATAATGCCTTGCCCAGACCAGCCATAACTATGGTGAATGAAGGCAAAGCAACTCTTATCCGTCGCCGCGAAACCTATCAAGATTTAATGAGCTTAGATACAATTTGATATGTGGCAAGTAATTGGACAAGACAGACTTCTATCTTTGTTGAAACAAAATCTTAAAGAACGTAACATCGCACATGCCTATCTCCTAACAGGGCCACGGCACATAGGGAAAGGAACTCTGGCTGTTAACATAGCACAGGCGATGAATTGCGATGCAAGTGAACCACCCTGCGGTCAATGCCATTCTTGTTTCAGAATTGCCCAGGAAAAGCATGCCGATGTCGTCTTCACACACCTGAACTCAAGTGCCGAAATCAGCATCGATACCATTCGAGAGCTTCAGCATTTAGCTAACCTGCCACCATACGAAGGCAAATACAAGGTATTCATCATTAATGATGCCGAATACTTATCCATTGAAGCAGCAAACTGTTTACTCAAAATCTTGGAAGAACCACCACCCAAACTCATTTGGTTGTTGCTGGCGAGTGAGGAAAATCGCCTTCCACCCACGGTTATCTCTCGATGTCAAAGGCTCGAATTCAAGCCTCTGCCTATGAAGCAGCTAAAAAAAATACTTGTAGACCAGTATGACATTGCTCCCAACAAAGCAAATCTTTTAGCCCGATTGAGCCATGGTTGCCTCGGCTGGGCAATATCAGCCATGAAAGATGATAATTTACTTTCTCAGCGAACTCAAAATATTAATAAATTTGTCTCGCTACTTACTGCTAATTTAGAACAGCGCTTTGCCTGTGCCCAAGAGTGGGCTATTCAATTCAATCGACAGCGGAGATCCGTGATAGAAATTATAGAAGACTGGATTGATTGGTGGCGTGACTTGATGCTTATTCGGGGTAGCTGCGAGGAACTTATCACCAATACAGACTATAAAGCTACTTTGCAACGAAAGGCAAGCAATCTGACCATGCGCGAAATCAATGGCTTCATTGCAGATTTATGTTTGCTAAAAGAGCAACTAAGCAAAAACATAAATGTACGCTTATTATTGGAATGGGTGATGCTTAATATGCCAAAGGTGGAATGCTAGCCTATGATAGTCGGAGTTTATCTTCAACCCAAAAGCAAGGTAATCTATTGCGATACTGCTGAAATCAAAGTAGAACTTAATGATTACATAGTATTGGGCACAGAGCACGGAGCAGACCTAGCTAAAGTGGTTATTGCGGAGGCTCAGCAGGCAAAACATCCCCCAAAACGATTAGCCAAAATAATGCGCCTGGCACAACCGGAAGATTTACAAAAGGCTGAGCAGAATCACCACAAAGAAAGTGAAGCACTCAATAGGTGTAAGGAATTCGTTAGTGAGCTTGATTTAGCAATGAAACCCCTTGTGGCTCACTATAACCTCGATGGTAAGCACTTAACTATATACTTCAGTGCTCAAACAAGAATCGACTTCAGAGAGCTAGTTCGAAAACTAAGCCAGCGACTCAAAACAAGAGTGGAGTTGAGACAAGTAAGCCCTAGAGATGAAGCCAAATTGATCGGGGGCATGGGGAAATGTGGCCGTCTACTATGCTGCCAGAACTTTCTCACCGAATTTTCACCAGTATCCATCAAAATTGCTAAAGAGCAAGGGTTATCCTTAAATCCCATGAAAATATCCGGAGTTTGTGGGCGACTCCTGTGCTGCCTCAGCTATGAAAGCAAGCAATATGCAGCTATGAAGGAGAAAATGCCTCGAGTAAATCAGGAGGTCTCAACACCTTTTGGGGAAGGCAAAGTGGTTAGCACCAATCCCTTAAAAGAAACAGTAACAATAAAGCTCAGTGACCAGACTGTTAGAGAACTGTCCCTCGATGAGATAACCTGAACAAAGCAAGTCGTATTTATTCAGGAACATACTTTCGCCACTCGTTATGGCTATTGAGATAATGGTAAGGAATATAGAACCCATTGTGGTGAGGGATGCGTGGAGAGCATAGCAAGCTCATTCCTGCCTCTTCAGGTGTTTGCCCACCCTTACGGCGGTTGCACACTTTACAAGCACTAACCACGTTCTTCCAAGCATGCTCCCCACCACACTGTCTTGGAATTACATGATCCAAAGTAAGCTCCCTAGTTTGCGTGCCACAATATTGGCAAGTATATTGGTCACGGATGAATACCTCGACCTTGGTTAACTTTCTTTCCCGATAAGGACGCCTAATAAAATAAGCAAGACGTATTACCGAGGGTATTTGAAAAACCTGCCTTGCGGAATGAATCTCTCCTCTGCTGTTTTCTAACACTTCAGCTTTACCATAAAAGGTCAGAATTATGGCTCGGCGTACACGACACAAATTCAACGGCTCACAGCTTTGATTAAGAACCAGAACCGGCAAATTTACTACTTCTGAATCCCGCATATGACGTCAGGTTATTTTAGCAACGATGTTTGCTTATTGCAATAGAATGGTTCCTATGAATAACGTTTTCGTGATGAGCGCCCGGCTTGTCGAACGGGTTCTATATCACCACGATAATCAGGAGCAATAATGTTGAATACCATACTTAATTTTGGATCTACCATTCGTGAGCTGATTCTGGACTCAATCTCGTCTAGAGTAAGGCAAGTGGTAACCACCATCGGTAATCTGGCATTATAACGATAATTAATCAATTGATATAGCTTTTCCTGAGCCCAAGGAGTAGCAGATTGCTCGCCAAAGTCGTCAAGTATTAGCAAAGGAGACTGCTTTACCATTTCAAAAAAATCGTCATATGATATCTTACTGTCCGGGTTAAAGGTGGAGCGCAGATGGTCAAGGAGGTCAGGAGTCACTATGAATAAGACTGGCTTGGTCTGCCCCAATCGATGATTAGCAATAGCTGCTGCTAAATGAGTTTTGCCACAGCCATTGACACCTTGAAATACCAACCAACCCTCTGGAGAACATGCAAAGTCCTTTGCTACATCAAAGGCCTTTCGCAAATTTTGACGCTGCTCCAGGGAGAGATTCAGCCGCTTGTAGTCAAAATCATCGAAGGTCATCTTCCACAATAACGAGCTAAGATTACTATATTTCTGGAGATATTGTAGTTTCTTCTTCTCCAGTTCTTCTTTCTGGCACTGGCAGGGAACCACTCTGCTGAAATCAGGTTGCCCCGAAGCTAGAAGGGGATGAATAAGCCCAGCCCCTTTGCAAATAGGACAGACTTCCTCGCCACCCTGGTTATCTTTTGACGAGATGCCCGTATCTGCCCTTAATGTATTTGTTGGCACTGCCCTTCTTAATACCTTGTCTATACTCTCCACTATCTTTACCTTCGCTAGCCCATCTCTCAAGAATACGAGCGATATATTTCCAACTACGCTTATTCATATTAACCGCTTCTCTGAAAGCTTCCTCTATCCACTGCGCTGGATAAACTTTCACCGCCTCTTTAAGCTCCTCAGCAACCAATGGGGTTATCAAACCTATATTTTGCTCATAAAGAGCAAAGATATTGAGTGGCTCTGTTACCTGTTTAGGAGTTATCCCATGGCTCGCTCTGTCCATAGCCTCCTTGTTAGCAAAGTAAACGTTTTCCCGCCTCCCGTTAACTTCTTTACTAACCGATAAAATGCCCCCCCCTTCCACAGCTGATCTTAAGCCGCTGTCGAATCCTTGTTTCCCTATAACAGGAATACAATAAGATAACAATTCCCCATGGGTGATAAACTCATGATGTCCTTGCTTATGATGGAGTAAATAGAAAAAACAGAGAATCACCTTCAGCTCGGCTATATCGTCTATTTCAGGTATTGTCTGAGTGAAAAACGATTCAGGCAAAAGGACAAATTGCTCCTCTGGAGAAGCAGGAAAAGGTTTTTTTGTCATGTTACAATAACTCCGCAGAACTAGGGGCTGGTACTACTTCTACATTATCAAATCGAGAGAACCATGGGAGAAAACGCAATTTCACTATACCCACAGGACCATTTCGATGCTTTTCAACAAGAATATCAGCCTCATTTCGAGGATAGGGCTCCTTTTCCACATCGTGTGTTTTATACCATTCCTCCTCTTCGCAATACATAGATTCTCTGTGGATAAAAAATACAACATCAGCATCTTGCTCAATACTACCGCTCTCTCGTAGGTCGAAGAGCTGAGGTTTGTGAGAGGAACGCCACTCCACGGCACGGCTAAGTTGAGATACTGTGAGCACAGGCACATTCAATTCCCTAGCCAACCCTTTTAAGGAACGGGTTATGTTGCCTACCTCTTGAACTCGGGGTTCATTCCTACCATCACCTCGCATCAATTGCAGATAATCAATGACAATCAAGTCGATGTTACGCTCACGATGGAGACGTCTTGCCTTACTTCCTATATCCACAACACGCTGCTGAGGGCTATCATCAATATAAATTGGTGCCTCTGACAAAACTCCACTAGCATCCATAATCCTTCTTTCTTCTCTCTCAGTAAAACGTCCTAAACGAACATCCTTCGAATCCACCCTCGCTTCAGAGGACAAAAGACGCTGAACAATTGTATCCCGAGACATCTCCAAGCTAAAAAGGGCAACACAAGCCTTTTGCTCGATAGCAGCATTTCTAGCGATATTTAAGGCTAAACTTGTTTTTCCAGCTGTTGGCCTTGCAGCCAAAATGACTAAATCCGACCTTTGCAAGCCACCTAGTAATTCATCCAACCCAGCAAAGCCAGTTAAAATATGAGGTATTTGCTTCCCCCCTAGTGGAGGTTGCCCCACTTCCTCAAAATACTTGCTCAGGATGTCACGAACCAGGACTAAATTCGTTGGTGCCCCCTTACTTCCTACTTGAAAGAGGATGTCTATAGCTTTATTGAGAGTGGACTCAACATCAGCACCCGCCTCATATCCGATAGCAGCAATCTGTCCCGCAGCAGCAATTAATCGTCTCATTGCTGCTGCATTGGATACTATCCGAGCATAATGCTCAACATAGAGCGGTGTAGGTGTAATGGATATTAAATGGCTCAAATAAGCAGCTCCACCAATTTGCTCTAACCTGTTTTGTCGCATTAACTCGTGAGCTACTGTAATCTGGTCTACAACTTCATTGCGTTGGTGAACGGATAGACATGCCCGATAAATTACTTGGTTAGTTTCATCAAAAAAGTCCTCAGGAACAAGGAAGGTCGCTATCTTAAATATGGCATCAGGGTCAACAAGCAAGGAGCCAATTACCGCTTCTTCTGCCTCAATATCATGAGGGGGTAACTTTTCTTCTATCATTTTCAAGCTTTTTCAGGCTCGATAACTACCTTGATTCGCGCTACCGAATCTGTAGCCAATTTAATAGTTATTTCATATTCACCTATTTGACGTAATGGATCATCCAAAACCACTTGCCTCTTATCGATAGGAGCCTCTACAATTCTGCTGAGTTCTTCAGCAATATTAGCCTCAGTGATAGAACCGAAGAGACGGTCTTCAGCACCTACACGAGCCTTGAAGCAGATCTGAATTCCTTCAATTTGCTTAGCCAACTTGGCCATCTCTTCCTTGTTCGAGCTTTCTTCAGTCATTTTCTTCCGGAGACCGATTTCGGCTCGTTTTACTGCCTCAGGTGTTGCTACTTGAGCCAGTCCTCTGGGGAAAAGGAAGTTTCGTGCATACCCATCGCTTACCACCTTTATCTCCCCTGCCTGCCCTTTTGAAGGAACGTCCGTCAAAAAAATAACTTTCATAGCGAACCAACGAACTTCTCAGCTGATAACGCAGCAACAGCACCATCTCCAGCAGCAGCTATCGCTTGCTTCACCGAGTTATGGCGGATATCACCCGCCGCAAATATACCAGGCACTGTTGTCTCCATCATCTCGGTAGTGACTATGTACCCCCACTCATCCAGAGGCAAAACTCCACGCAGATATTCGGTATTAGGAATTAGTCCAATGGCAACAAAAGCACCATCTACGGCTAACAGTGATATTGTACCATTTTGGGTATTTTTAAGCATTAAATCGGTGACTTTTTTTTCTCCTTTTACTTCAGTCACCACACTGTCCCATATAAACTCTATTTTGGGATCGGCTCGTGCTTTTCCCTGTAATACCTTGCTTGCTCGCAATTGATTACGGCGATGGATAACCTTAACCAGAGAAGCAAATTTGCTCAAAGAAAGAGCATCAGTAAGAGCGGTATCGCCACCACCAATTACCGCCACTGTTTTATCTCGAAATAAAGGACCATCACAAGTAGCACAATAAGAAACTCCCCTGCCCATAAATTCATTTTCACCAAGCACTTCCAATTTACGAAATTGCAATCCCCCAGCGATGATCACCGCTTGAGCTATAAAATCACCTTCAGTGGTGATAACCATGTTGTTACCATAACGGGATGTTAATCCAGTAACTTCACCCGACATAGTTTCCAATCCATGATTCATAGCTTGCTGCTGGATAAGCTGTACTAACTCAAATCCAGAAATACCTTTGGGGAAACCAGGATAGTTATCTACCCACTCAGCATTGGCAATTTGCCCACCGATTACTTCCTTTTCGATGAGCAACACCGTAAATCCCGCTCTGGCGCTGTAAAGCCCCGCAGTAAGCCCTGCAGGACCACCACCAACGACGATCAATTGATACTTCTTAGCCATACACGAAGGAGACTAGCTTTCTGGAACTCTCTCCCACATATCACAACGCCCTCCCCACCTGGCCAAAACTTTACCATCAGCAGCAATTTGGGAAACTTCACATAAATTCGGGCAAGCCTTGCATATGAAAGAAGAAGTCTTGAATTCTATGTCGCTGACACCGAATCCCTTAAACTTACTCTTATGATGATTCTGCTTAATTTCCATTTCCTCATGCACCAGAATAGCAGCTCCCATAGCGCCCATGAGTTCATTGTGAGGCGGTACATAAACTTCGGAGTCAAAAACCTCGCTAAATGCCCTGATTATCCCTTCATTGAAAGCGACACCCCCCTGAAACACCAATCTAGGCTGAATTTCCTTGCCTAAAGCAACATTGTTAAGATAATTGCGTATTAAGGATTGACATAAACCATAGATAATATCATCGAGAGGATATCCCAGTTGCTGCTTATGAATCATGTCTGATTCAGCAAAAACAGTGCACCGCCCGGCAATACGCGCTGGATTCTCACTCCTCAAAGCATGCCCCCCAAAATCCTCAATCTTCACATTCAACCTCTCCGCTTGATGTTCAAGGAAGCTCCCTGTGCCAGCAGCACAGACTGAGTTCATGCCAAAATCAACGACTATACCATCGCGAATTATGATGATTTTGCTATCTTGACCACCAATTTCAAAGATAGTTTGTACATCGGGCACATGCCTTAAGGCAGCAACAGCGTGTGCTGTAATTTCATTCTTTATTAAGTCAGCGCCAACGACTGTACCAGCTAAATAACGACCACTTCCAGTAGTAGCTACACCGCTAATTTCAACCTTGGATGGCATTTGCTTCCTTATCTCTTCTAGCCCTTGTTTTACCATATCCACGGGGTTGCCTTGAGTTCGTAGATAGGTAGAAGCCATAAGCTGGTCATTATCAGCAAGCAGAGCTAGTTTTGTAGTCACTGAGCCAACATCGATGCCAAGATAAACCTTCATATCTAGTCTACCTTTTTAAGAGAAGTCCCTCCAAAGCTTTTCAGTTTACTCCGATTGAAAGCTCTTATGCTCTCTTCGAGTTCTAACGCTTTTCTTTGTCTTAACTTTAGCAGAGGGTGAAATAAAATTGAAATGATGCTCATAAAAATAAAGAATACTATCATCTGCTTACTTTTGACAAGCTTGTCTAATGCCTTAAACTCTTCTCCCATGCTCCCCTCTTCGCCTTCTAAAGCCTATTAAGTCTGTAAAAGCCTCAAGTCTGGTTAACATCCCTTGCTTGCTCTGTTGCTCATCGCAAATAACAGCAAGCACGGGTATATCTTCCTTTGTGGATGGCATGATATTCTCAGCTACTATCTCTGGCATGCAGGTGAAAGGAGCTAGATGGATTATGCCATCAAATCCGTTGCGAGCATAAAGCACTTTCTCCCCTACTGATTCCCAACCATCACCACCAATATCATGGTCGAGATAAGCATGAGCTAATTTATGGACTTTTCTCCATTCGTCTAGACCAAGGTAGTTAAGAAACAGACTATATTTAACCCACCGGGAAAGAGTCAAGGTCCGCTCTACCTCTATCCCTAATTTGCCCAATTCTATCTCTATATCCATATTAGCGAAAGGCTCTATAACAACATAAATCTCCCCGATAATGCCTACTTTGAGTGGCTCAGCAGTGATGTCTTTAGGCACTCGGTTTAATTTCTCGATATATCCTTTAGTTAATTCCTTGACTTCTTTACCAGTCATTGCCTCATCGATAGAGGTGATAGCCTTGCGGTAAATTCGGCTAGCTGTTCCTTTCTCGAGCTCCACTGCCCGTATTTTGTGAACCACTTTTTCTATTCTATCTAACGCAGATAACTTACCGATAGCAAAGAAAAATGATGAAATAATTTCATGCCAAGTGCGATTATGAGTTACATCCTTCATAAGTCGCATAATGCCTATAAGCTTGTGGTGAGATATATCAACGGTCAAAAAATGAGCAGCATAGTTCAAGTCACGAAGCATTTGTTCCTGACCTTTGGCATAATAACCTAAACGGCAAATCCCAGTCCCCCTGGCTTGAATTAGAGTGTCTGCCCCCAGATCGCAAGCTTCAATCAGACTACCTAAAGTAAGCTTATAGGGTACACAAGCCTCCGCTGGTGAGTATTTAACTCCAAGGTCCAATGTGTGTTTAGTCATCGGGGGTGGAGTTATTAGCGCATCCCCAGAAGATTCGAGTCTTCTTGCTACAGCCTTTAGCGCAATATAAATGTTACCAAAATGAGGAAATCCTATACGCATACTTTTTTTCTCCGCCTAACCATATCTAAAAAAGCCTCTAATCGAGTAAGCAAACCTCCTTCACTACTATGCTCATCCAGACTAAGCGGTAAAAGAGGAATCTCAAACTCTTTTGCCCGATGTTGCACCATGCCCAGCATCATTGAGTCAGGACCACATCCGAAAGCAGCGACAATAATTATACCATCTACCCCCGTTTCCAAGTAATATTCTCCAGCGCCGATTATTTCAGGTTCAAATGACCAATGGGGAACACCCACCAGTCTTCTTGTAGCAGCATCAAGTTCCTCCTGAGATACCATCTCCGGGGTAACAACTTTGACCTCCATCTTCTGCAGCCATGAAATGAGCCGATGACTAACATACTCATCATAGATAATATAGGGATGCCCGATAACGGCGATAGTCAATGAAGAAGATTTCACATCAGGAGGCGGCTTACAATCAATAGCCTGAAAATGTGTAATCCCTTCATCAGACATTTTATTTCGGTAATCCAAATTGCTTGCCCAAGCTTCTTCCACTGCCTTCTTAAGCTTAAATGGATTGCAGGTAAAATGGCGTCCCACCTCATAAATATTTCGGTATAGATTATAGCGTCCTTTCTCGTAGTTTATTTCCGGGTCAAGAATAGGGGGACATTCTGGAATTAAAGCCCCAACCATATTGGGTAAACCAATGAGCTTGGAGCAGTTATAACTTTTCTTGCCCAAACTGGTAACCGCGGGGATAAACATAAAGTCACATTTATCGGCTAGAGAAACGACATGTCCGAAGAAGATCTTCACTGGTAAGCAGATGTCTTGAACACCTCGTGAAACGCCTGAGTTCAATATGCTTTTGTTGGTTAGCGGTGATACCACTACTTCGGCACCCAGCTTCCCCAAGAAAACCTTCCACATGGGATAATACTGGTAATAGAGTAACGCCCGTGGAATTCCTACTGTAACCATTGCCTAAGAGCTACGAAATTCTTGCTTAATCTTCTCCAACACCTCAGGCGACACAATGACATCAACCACGGTCATCGCCATTGCTTTAGCAGCATCTAATAACCCCTGGTGTCCAGCCTCAGAAGCAGCAGCGGAAGCAAATTCTGCCGAATGTAAGGAAACTTTGGGAGAGACAATAGCGACCATGGGATGTATGCTAGGAACCACCTGGCTAACATTTCCCATATCTGAACTACCAAAAGGAATTTGCAGGTCAAAAACATCCAAACGACGTCCCATTAATTCAAGATTATCGCTAAATAGCTTAGCTAGAGCCACGTTATTCTTTATAGGAGCATAAACTTTATCACCCCAGCGATATTCCAATCTGGCGCCACTGGCTAAAGAGGCGCCCTTAAAACAGTTCAGCACTTTGCCTTGCAACTCCTCGAGGTAAGCATAGTCAGGGGCACGGATTGTAAACGTAGCAGCGCTATGCGCGGGTACTACATTGGGCGCCTCACCACCGTCGGTTATTATGCCATGAATGCGCGCCTGTTCTTTTATGTGCTGGCGCAGTGAATTTATGGAGTTAAACGCGAGAATAATAGCCTCAAGAGCATTTACTCCCTCGGCTGGATGAGCAGCAGCATGGACTGCTTTGCCAAAAAATTCCACCTCAAGCGATAGGCAGGCAAGCGTCCGATAAATTGCCATGTTTAGCATAGAGGGATGCACCATCATAGCCACATCCACATCGTCGAAAATGCCAGCTTTGACCATATCTATTTTGCCACCAAAATTCTCCTCACCAGGCGTGCCTAAGACTATGATGCTTCCTCCTAGATTATCTACAACAATCTTGCTAGCCACACCAGCACCAACCGCCGACGCTGCTATGATATTATGTCCACAACCATGCCCGATTCCCGGCAAAGCGTCATATTCAGCAAGCACAACAATTTTTGGTTTCCCTTCCCCATATACTGCTCGAAAGGCTGTAGATAGCCCGGCAATGTTCCGTTCAACGCAAAATCCATTGCTCTTCAGGTAATCGCTGAGCAAAGATGCTGCCTTTACCTCCTGAAAGCTTAACTCAGGATTATCGTGAATATCCAGGCTCAGTCGCACTAATTCACTGCGCCGTGTCTCCAGTTCAGCCCTTAATTTTTCCTTTAATTCTTTCCCTTCCACCGCTTGAAACTTCCTTAAGTTAGTTATTATACTTTACCTTTAATTTACTCTACAAGTTGTGATAACAATGATGAAAGTCGAAGACCTCAACAAAAGCCATTTGCCTGGAGCAATTAACGTAGCTCAATTGCTGAAAGACCCCGTTGGCTCTAGCCGCAACTATGAAATTGACACCATAATTGCAGAGCAACCTGAAGGTTCTATCAAGGGCAAAGTAACGCTAATTTGCACTGGCCAAGGGATTTTAGTTCGTGGTAACTTAAACGTTCAAGTGGAACTTGTTTGCAGCCGCTGTCTAAAAGCCTTTCCTTACCCCATAAATTTTGCCATTGAAGAGGAAGTCCATCCCTCCATTGATATATCCAGTGGTTTGCCACTCGATTTGTGCCAAGAATCAGAAGGCTTGATTATCGATGAAAATCATGTACTTGACTTAGGAGAGCTAATACGCCAATATATCTTGCTAAGTCTACCGATGAAAGCAGTATGCCAGCCTGATTGTGCTGGAATAAAGGAGATGAAATTATATGGCTCTACCTAAGAGCAAATATGCCAAGGCGCGTAGGGGTAAGCGGCGAAGCCATATTAAGTTAGCTTTACCAACCTTGGATATTTGTCCGCAATGTCACAACCCAAAGCTAGCTCATCACGTTTGTCCCACCTGCGGTAGTTATAGTGATATGCAAGTCATTGAAATCAAAAAACCTAAAGCAACAGGTTAACTAGCGCGTGACCGAACCATTCAAGATAGCCTATATTTTCCCCGGCCAAGGCTCGCAGAAAGTGGGTATGGGGCAAGACCTGTATCATAGCTACTCCCTGGCCAGGGAGATTTTTGAGGAAGCCAACGATGCTTTAGGTCTCTCCCTTTCGCGCCTATGCTTTGAAGGACCAGATGACGAATTAACCAGAACAGACAACGTCCAGCCAGCTATATTGATAACCAGCGTTGCTTGCCTTAAGGCAGTTCAGGAAACAGCCAATGACCATCTTCCTTCCCCCACCTTCGTTGCCGGACATAGCTTAGGAGAATATACCGCTCTAGTGGCTGCCGACGTGCTCAGTATCACTGATGCCGTTCGGCTAGTCCAGCACAGAGGAAGATTGATGCACCAGGCGGGACAAAAGAAACCAGGAGGGATGATAGCAATACTAGGAGCTAGCAAGGAAGACGTTGAAGATTTATGTCTCCACAGTGGATGTACCATCGCAAATATCAACTGCCCGGGACAAATTGTGATCAGCGGCGGCACAGACAATTTAGACAAAGCTAACAAATTAGCCAAGGCAAAGCGTATTCGTCAGATCCCACTAAGGGTTAGTGGCGCTTTCCACTCCAGCTTGATGCAGTCAGCCATTGACGAATTCAGCGAGATTGTCTCCAACACCACGTTTCATCAACCAGCAACTCCTATAGTAGCAAATGTAACCGCCCAACCACTGGATAATGTAGATGAGATAAGGGAAGAGCTTCTGAACCAGCTTTGCCATTGCATCCGATGGCAACATTCCGTGGAATACATGGCTCAAGAAAAAGTAACCACATTCTACGAAATAGGACCAGGGAAGGTACTCAGTGGATTGATTAAGCGGATTAATCCCGCGCTACGCACATTGAACATATCGAGCACCGAAGAAATCTCACGGCTAAAGACAAACAGTTTAATAGCAGAATAACATGGCTAGCTCGAGACGAAAGGCAAGAATCGCTGCTCTCCAAACACTTTATGAAATTGACTGCACAGAACATAAAGCTGAAGATGCTGTGATTCACTCAACAACAGAACAGGCACTGTCTCAAGAAGCAATCAGCTTTACTGAGAAACTTGTACAAGGTGTGCTAAAAAATAAGTCAAAGATTGATGAAGTTATTGGGCGTTTTGCTCCATCTTTTCCTGTGGCGCAAATGTCTGTCATTGATAGGAATATCCTGCGTGTTGCCATCTTCGAAATTTTGATGGATAATACGCCCGTTAAGGTAGCCATAAACGAAGCAATAGAGTTAGCTAAAACTTTCGGCAGTGACTCTTCACCACGTCTGATTAATGGTGTATTAGGGTCAATAGTCACCAAATATGGCAAAGCAAGCCATGCGCGACCAAAGGAGGGAAAATGCCAACCATCTTTGAAAAATTAAAGGAAGTCATTGTAGAGCAACTGGGGGTTGATGAAAACGACGTAACCCCGGAAGTTTCCTTCACAGAGGACCTGAATGCCGACTCTCTGGACCTAATCGAATTTATCACCGCAGTGGAAGAGGAATTCAGCACTCCTACAAACAGGCTGGAAATACCTGATGAAGATGCCGAGAATATCAAGACTGTTCAGAATGCCATTGACTATCTCCGCGACCACGGAATAAAAGACGAATAGCCAGATTAAGTACTATCGCTAGATTCAGAATTATCAGACACTGGCTGGGAGACTTGCACTAATTGCCTCTTAAAGAAAGGCTTGAGCATTGCAGGTGTTACCAGCGTGGTTATGACACTCACTGCTACCGCTGCGCCATACAAGCCTAAGCTTATAGCTCCAGCTATATATCCTGCAGCAGCAACAATAAGACCTACCTCAGCTCTAGGCACCATACCCACTCCTACTATCATGCCAGCATTGTGAGAAAGCTTGCCAGGAAACCGTGCCGGTATGTAACAACCTATCACCTTCCCCGCTATAGCTGCCACTATCAATAGAACAGCTAACACCGCCACCCCCGGAGCACCAAAGAGCCTCAAGTCAACCATCATCCCCAGATAGGCAAAGAAAAACGGGGCGGCAAAAAGCATTATCGGTCTCCCCTTTTCTACTATCTCCTCTTTTTCCTGACAGGCGCTGAACATCAATCCCGCCACATAAGCTCCAACTACAGGATGCAGACCGACCAAGGTGACCAGATAAGCCACAATGAAACCAAAGATAAGGGCAACAATGGGCGCAGTGCCTGACCTCTTGAAGGGATTTAACAAATATCTGGAGATATACTTATGAAGCTTGACTCCAATCATAAGTAAACCAAACCATACTGCAAATCCAATGGCACCGATTTTTACCGCCTCAAGAATCTCAAACTTCCCTGTTTGAGCCAGTTCGATGACTATGGACAAGATAATCAGTCCGATTATATCGTCAATCACAGCTCCCACTAAGATGGTACTCCCCTCCCGAGTATTTAACCTCCCCATATCCATCAATATCCTCACCGTAACTCCAATGCTGGTAGCTGTGAGCACCGCTCCCATGAATAACCAGCCACCAATGCCAACATCGGGACAGAGCGCCTTAGTGACAAAATAACCACCAATGAAGGGTAAGATAACGCCGCCAAAAGCAACCGCCAGGCCAGTGGGAGCCTGCTTGAGAAACGATCGAATATCAGTCTCCACCCCAGCCTGAAAGAGCAATATGATAACGGCAATGTTAGCCATGATGTACATTATGTCGAAGTCCCCTTGAAGCCCAAACGGATTGTGAACAGTGGCAAAGTTCAAGATTATAGGGTCATGGAAAACGAGCCCTCCTAAAAGGAAAGGCGAGATAATAATGCCAGCCACTAACTCTCCGAGAACGGCTGGCTGCTTGAAATAACGCTCAAAAAGCTCTCCAAATATCCTGGCAAATATCAGGACTAAGCCCAGACTCAGTATGAACTTGAAATATACAGCTTCCACTATGGTCTAAGATATTCCATCGAACTGGTGATTATGCTGAAATAGTCTATCAGTCCGACTATTTTCCCTTCCTCATCAACTACGGGCACTTCATAAAATCCTTTATCGAGCATTATGTCGATTGCCTTGTCTACGCTATCTTCTGGCTTTACGCTTACCGGGGGGCTCATTATATCTTTAGCATATTTTGAGCTTAAGATATGTAGGATTTCTGGGCCTTCAAAAAAAGGACGCCTGATAGTGCCAAATTCTCGTATTTCTACTGCCCTTAGAACCTCTTTGGGCGTTATTATCCCCTTGAGTCTACCTTCCTCGTCCAGCACACAGGCAAGCATAGTCTCTTTATCTTCAGCTATCTTGACTACTACCTGTGAAATTTGGTCTTGCTCTGCCACTTTAACGAACTTGCTCGACATAAGGTCTTTAACATTCTTCTTCATCGCCAAGCCTCCTAACCAAGAACAGTCAAAACTTTGTAAAGATACCCCATTCTAAGGTGATAATTCAATACCCGCAGCCCCTTGTATCACCAAGAGGCACTCAACTTCTTGTCATTGCGGGGTGCGTTCCTCTTTGTCATTGCGAGAAGCGTTCCTTTCTCGTCATTGTGAGGAGCGCTGTGAGCCACAGCCCAGAGCGAAGCGAAGGGGACGAAGCAATCCCAGACTACTCTTTTTCAAGCTCAAAGGCTCTATGTAATGCCCGGACTGCATCCTCGACACTGTCTTCAGAAATGATGCAGGTTATCCTTATTTCCGAAGTGGTGATTAACTGGATATTGACGCCCTGTTCGTAAAGTGTGCGGAACATCTTAGCAGCATAGCCAGGTGTGGCTAACATACCCGTTCCAACGATACTGACCTTGGCTAATTTAGAATCAGCAACACATCGTTTTGCCTCTACAGTCTTAGCCACAGTCTCCACAATAGACATCGCCCTGGATAGATCACTTCGCGTCACCGTGAAGGTAAGGTCAGCAATCTTTTCGATGCTGGCATTCTGAACAATGGTGTCCACACTTATATCAGCATTGGCTAAAGGCTCAAATATAGCTGAAGCGATGCCAGGGTGATCAGGAACCCCAATGACCGTGACTTTGGCTACATTAGTATCGTGGACAATGCCGCTTACCTTATTTCTTACCTCTCTTATCTCCATAGATGCCTCCTTACAAATAATAGTGCCTGGGCGATCAACAAAGCTAGAAGCTACCAGTATTGGTACATTATGTAGACTGCCCAATTCTACTGCCCTGGGATGTATCACCTTCGCTCCATAGCTAGCTAGTTCAAGCATCTCTTCATAGCCAACTTTCTTTAACTTAGTTGCCTCGGGCACAATACGAGGGTCAGCAGTATAGACACCTTCGACATCGGTGTAGATTTGACATTCCTTAGCCTCCAGACTGGCAGCCAGGGCAACCGCGGTGGTATCAGAGCCACCAAATATGGCAAAGCAAGCCATGAGCGACCAAAGGAGGGAAAATGCCAACCATCTTTGAAAAATTAAAGGAAGTCATTGTAGAGCAACTGGGGGTTGATGAAAACGACGTAACCCCGGAAGTTTCTTTCACAGAAGACCTGAACGCCGACTCTCTGGACCTAATCGAACTTATCACCGCAGTGGAAGAGGAATTCAGCACTCCTACAAACAGGCTGGAAATACCTGATGAAGATGCCGAAAATATCAAGACTGTTCAGAATGCCATTGACTATCTTCGCGACCATGGAATAAAAGACGAATAGCCAGATTAAGTACTATCGCTAGACTCAGAATTATCAGACACTGGCTGGGAGACTTGCACTAGTTGCCTCTTAAAGAAAGGCTTGAGCATTGCAGGTGTTACCAGGGTGGTTACTACACTCACTGCTACTCCATATAAACCGATGTAGGTCAACCGAGGTAACCAGATATGCTACGAGGAAACCAAAGCTAAGGGCGATGCTTAGCTGGAGGCAGGCTGAAGCTTTGTCTCCCTTTTTCGTAATTGCCTCCTTATTAGCTTCTCCAGTTCAGGCACAAAGAATCCAACTGGTAGGCCGATGAGTACATATGGCCACCAACTGGCGGGGAAAGCCGCCGTCCTAAACACGTTATTCAAGGCAGGTAGATAGACTATCATCAGGTCTACAATGATAGTTATTGCTACCCCACCTAGAATCCACTTATTGGAGAAAGGGCTAAAGGTGAAAGCCGAGCCAAAGGTTGACCTGGCAGTAAATATGTAGCCTATATGCACCCCCACCACAGTCATTAGTGCTGCCGTTTGCGCCTGAGTTAACAGCATGTCAACATTCGGTGAGGCAAAGGCTAGCTGCCCAAAGTGCCAAAAGATAATAAAGGCGGTAACTGCCATTACCACTGATACCCCACCAACCCTTATAAAAAATAGGCGATTGGCTATTTTTTCCTTAGGGTCACGCGGCGGGGTTTCAAGTAACCCCTTTTCCTTAAGCTCCATCATTAGCGGCATAGTGAGGAATACTGAGTCGAACAAATTTACCCACAATATCATTATCGGCTCTAAGGGAAGGCGCAGGGCAAAGAGAGCTACGAATGGAGCTGCTAATATTGCCCCCAAAACCAGTAGCGCCTGTCCCCCATTAGTGGCTAGGGTATAAAGGATTGCCTTTTCCAGATTATTCCAACCGTGTCTGCCTTCTTCCACCGCGTTCACTATGCTGGCAAAGTTATCATCAGTCAGAACCATGCTAGACGCTTCCTTACTTACCTCAGTTCCAGTTATCCCCATGGCTATGCCAATATCGGCTACCCTTAACGCCGAGGCATCATTTACCCCATCGCCAGTCATTGCCACAATTTGTCCCCTCTTCTGCAATTGCTGAGCTATCCTCAACTTGTGCTCTGGAGCCACCCTAGCGTAAACCGAGACCTTGCCCACAGCTTCATATAGCTCCTCATCGCTCATTCTGGTTAATTGCTCCCCGGTCAGGACATCATCTTTATCACTACCCATCATCCCAAGTCGTCGGGCAATAGCCTTTGCTGTCAGTGCGTGGTCACCAGTTATCATTACTGACCTTATCCCGGCTTTCTTACATTTAGCCACTGCCTCAATCGCCTCCTGCCGAGGTGGGTCTATCATTCCCTGCAGTCCCAGGAAAGTCAGCCCCCTTATGTCTGCTGGCTCCAACGAGGTCTTCCCCTTAGGAACAGTTTTATAAGCCATGCCGAGTACTCTCAGGGCCTCTCCCGCCATCTCACTCACCTTCCCCAATATACCTTCACTTTTTAGCGGCTCAATACCTTCGTCATTCAACTGATTTTGGCACATCCCTAAAATTCTCTCCGGTGAGCCCTTCACGTAGATGATATTTCCCCCTTGACCCTCGTGCAAAGTAGCCATATATTGTTGCTCTGCCTCAAAAGGTATCTCATCCAATCTGGGGAGCTTTTCGGTGATACCAGCCTTGCTCGCCGAGACCACCAAAGCCCCTTCAGTGGGGTCCCCAATAATGCCATATCCTTCTTCATTTTGCGCCAAAGTGGCATTATTGCAGAGGTAACCCGCCCTCAGGGTTTCAGCAAGAGCATTATCCCCTTGTAGGGGGTCAATTACCTTGCTGCCTAAAACAAACTCTCCTTTGGGCTCATAACCCACTCCGCTCACCTCATAGTCTTTATCCCCGGAATATATCCTTAATACCGTCATTTCATTTCTAGTAAGGGTTCCTGTCTTATCCGAACATATGACTGTAGTGCAACCTAGTGTCTCCGCTGCCGGTAGTCTCCTTATAAGCACTTTTCTCTTTGCCATAGCTGTTGCCGCCAAGGCTAGAATCGCGGTTACTATCACCGGCAATATCTCGGGTATGGCAGCCACAATAAGGGCAACCGAAGCCAGAAAACTATATATAAGGCTAAACCCAAAGAAGTAACCCAGCAGGAAATTAACGCCGCCGAGGGCGAGGACAGCAATAAGCAAGAACTTGGTGAAGGCGGCTATCTTCCTCTGTAGTGGGGTAGCTACTCCCTTGGCTTCCTTCACCAGTTTGGCAATTTTGCCGAACTCGGTCTTTTCCCCGGTGCCTACCACAATCCCTTTTGCTGAGCCACGGGTAAGGAAGGTACCACTAAAGGCAATACATTTCTGGTCTGCCGGGGTCAAATTTGGTCTTGAAATGGGGGCAGTATCCTTTTCCACCGGTGTCGATTCCCCGGTGAGGGCAGCCTCATCAGCTCCGGCATTTTTGGTAAAGAACAGACGTAAATCGGCTGGTATGCTATCACCCCCGTTGAGAAGAACCACGTCACCTGGAACAAGCTCCCGTGCCGCTATAACCTTCTGCTCTCCATCTCGAAGCACATTACACTCCGACACCATCATCTTTTTCAACGCCTCTAGAGCAACCTCAGCCTTCCCTTCCTGCCAAAAACCTATTATCACATTGAGAACGACTACCGCTAGAATAATTACCGTATCCCACAGCATATCCTCCCCACGTAGGGTAAGAATGCCAGCAATTGCCCCCACCACCAGCAGGATATAGACCAAGGGACTCTGACACTGGCGTAAGAATCGCATGACAACGCTTGGCTTTTTGTACTCCAACTCGTTATAGCCATATTTTCCCAGCCTTGTTTTTGCCTCACTGGAGCTAAGTCCAGCACTATCGGCCCCCAGCTCTTCAAACGTCTTTTCTACTGGCAACCGATACCATTGACTCCCATTTAACATTACAAGTGTCCCCTTATAAAATTACTAACAAAATTCTCCCAGAGTGGACCCGCGGGAAAACTTAATTTTTCAGCAATCTCAAAATTGTTATAATCTCTAATGAAAGGCAGCACAACAGCACACACTTTGACAAACTTGCTCGTTACGAGGTCTTTAACCCTCTTCTCCATCTCCAAATTTCCTGACTAAAACCAGCTAAAATTTTATAAGAATACAGCATTTCAAGGTCAGGATTCAATGCCTTTACCTCTATATTGTTGCGAGCCATGCCCCTCTTTGTCATTGCGAGGAGCGCTGTGAGCCGCAGCCCAGAGCGAAGCGAAGGGGACGAAGCAATCCCAGGCTACTCTTTTTCAAGCTCAAAGGCTCTATGTAATGCCTGGACAGCATCCTCGACACTGTCTTCCGAAATGATGCAGGTTATCCTTATTTCCGAAGTGGTGATTAACTGGATATTGATGCCCTGTTCGTAAAGTGTGCGGAACATCTTAGCAGCATAGCCAGGTGTGGCTAACATACCCGTTCCAACGATACTGACCTTGGCTAATTTAGAATCAGCAACACATCGTTTT
>Ga0209979_1000757_pt1 | contig 40123 bp, 30 predicted proteins | sample AnhtaG_FD_183114 | JGI IMG/M metagenome (GOLD analysis project Ga0209979, IMG submission 183114) | Deep subsurface microbial communities from Anholt, Denmark to uncover new lineages of life (NeLLi) - Anholt_01485 metaG (SPAdes) (version 2) | ecosystem: Environmental > Aquatic > Marine > Oceanic...
ACTATTTTTGCTTTCTGTCCAGGCTTCAATTTTCCCATATCTGTCTCATCAACCTGAGCTTGAACGATTAAATTATCAGCCATAACCAGAATGGGGTCTTGAGATGTTATTGTCTGGCCGGGTTCAGCGCTTCTTTTGATAATAAACCCTTTCAAGGGTGCAACAATCGGCGTGGGCTTATAAACATCCTCCCATTTCTTTGATTCTTCCTCCCCTTTTGCCCTTGCCGCATCAAGGAGAGCCGCCCGATCCAGAGAACTCATCCAGGCAAGAATTTCTCCCTTCCCGATCTCTTCTCCTTCTTTAACCAGAACTTCCTCTATCCTCCCGGAAATCGGTGGTTTAATTTCCAGGCGATTTCTCGGCCTTACCACCCCACTCGCGGAGACGGTTAAAGAAATTGACCTACGCTCGGGTCTTATTTCTGTGTAAACAGTTTCTTCTCTCTCCCGTCTTAAGAAAAAAAACGCCCCCACTGTCAGCACAATAACAACAATCAATATCCAATTTCTTAATCTCATTATTCCTCCTCACCTAAAACTCTCTTCCACTCAGCGCTGGTAACAAACGCATTATATTCTGCTTCAAGCAAAGACTTTCCTGAGTTTATAAACTCATTCTCTATCGCATCCCAATCCTGATAGGAAATAAGACCATTAATATACTTTACTTGTGAAATTTTAGCCCGCTCTTCGGAAGCTATGAAATATTTCTCTTTAACTTTCACATTCCCTATCCCATCAATAAGTCCATTATATGCTTGTTCAAGTCCCAATAAGATTTCTTGCTTGACTTGCCGGAGATTCTCTTCAGATTTAGCTTTACCAGTCCGGGCAATTTTCAAATCATATATTGTCTTTCCTCCCGAAAAAAGTGGATAGGAAAGGCTCAGGCCAACATTCCACCTTGCTCTTTCCAGAGGCCATTCCGGCCCGCTCCTCGAGGTCCCTCCACTGAAATAAATCTGGGGATAAAGATTTCCTCGTGCATATCTCAAATTATATTTTGATGAGTCAACTCCGTACATTGCCACTAAATAATCAGGGGTTTTCACCAGCATTTCCGGAAATGACAAGACTCCTTCTGGAGGTTCCACCTTAAGTGTTCCGCTTACAGCAATAACTTCACCCACGCCCCTCTCTGAGGGGCGGGGTTCAAATTCATCCCTTCCCATTTCTTTTAAAAGTTTAACCTGTTGAGTCTTTAGATTTCGTTTCGCCTTAGAAAACTCGTATTCTGCCTGATACAGATCTGCCTCAGAACGCAAATAGGCGCCTTTATCTTCCCTCCCCGCTTCGTATCTCAATTTTACAATCTCAGTATTTTCTCTTCTCCTTTGCAGTATTTCATCAGAAAGTGAAATCGTCTTTTGCGCCTTTAAAACCTGTGCAAAAGCAACTTTCAAATCGCATATCGTGTCCGAAACAGTCCTTTCAAAGCTCGCCTCTTCTCCTTTAAGCTCTGCTCTTTGCTGTTTTAAGCTACTGGAATTCTTAAAACCAGAAAATATTGAAAGTCTCCCAGAAATTCCATAATTGAATTCTTCATCTTCACGACCGCCCTCAGCAAATGATTCAAAACTGGTTATAGAACTCGACTTATTCCAGCCGGCGCTTGCCGAAATCTGCGGCAAGAAGTTTGTAAATGAACTCTTGTAAGAAAGCCCTGCCGACTTAAGAGACTCGCGGGCAGAGATTATTCGTGGATTTTTCCTTTGTGCCTCGGCGAGTACATCTTCCCAGACAAGTGCTTCAGCAAAAACAAGGCGCAAATTTACAAGAACAATGCCTGCCAATAATAGACCCTGTAAGAATCCCCGCCACAAATGGCGGGGCATTATTTTAGAAATAATGATTCGCTTCATTCTTCGCTCTTCTTATAGCCTTTTTTAATTCTCTTTTCCTTCCCTCTTTTCTTCTCTTCCTTAAGTTCTTTAAACTTTTCCAATTGCTCAGTCGTGAGCAATTTTTCAATCTGCCTGTCACTATCTTTTTTAATAGCCAGGACTCTTTCCTTCATTTTTTCCATCTCTTTCTGGATTCTTTCCCAACCCTTTTTCATAACTTGAGAAACCTTTTCTTCCTGCTCTTTAGATAGTTCCAACTCCTGGCATAACCTTTGCAAACGTTTCTCGTGAAATCTTCCTCCCTTATGTTCTACCATTCTCGCCCATTCCTTGCCAATCTGTTCTTCGTTACTTCTCCCTTTTGAACTGGCAACTCCTAAAAAGAGTAAGCTACAAATCATCAAACTTTTCAAAATTATCTTCATCTTCCCAACCTCCTTCCCTCTATCCCAGAGGGCCATAATAGATTTCCAGTAACTCTTCCTCAAAGTTCTCCTCTATCTCGGTATCAATCAGTAAATCTGATATTATCTCAGCTGGTCTGTGATAAAGAAAATTTCTGTAATTTAGCAATCCCACTACCAATAAAAAGAAAATCAGAACTGCAAGGATTGATTTCTTAAACACCGGAAGATATGCGCGCCATGCGAGCCGTTCTCTTTTACTCCTAATACGTGCAAACAACCTGGTTTCAAAAAATTCTTGGGGTTCCTTTTTTTCTTTTAAAAGAAATACCCTTTTCATCTGTTTCAAATATTTTAATTCTCTGGCGCAATCAAGGCACGTCTTGAGATGATTAAGTAATTTTTTCTCTTCATCTTGAGTTATTTCCTGGTCAAGATAAGCAGATAACAATATTTTGAACTTTTTACAGGACATAACTCATTCCCCCTGTGAATAAAGAAAAGCTAATTTCCCCTTTAGTTTTTGCCGCGCCCTGAATAACCATATCTTCACTTTAGCAAGAGAAATCTTCATTATTTGAGAAATTTCCTTATAAGATAAGCCCTCTATTTCTTTCAAAGTTAAAATAATACGATACTTTTCTGGCAAAGAATTCATTGCTTTCTGGATAATATCCTGTAATTCCTTCCGTCTCAACTTTTCGGTAATATCGTTTTCCCTGCTTGCCAAAACATCTTTCAACTTTAATTTCTCTTCCTGGTTAAATTCTGTTTCATAAGATATAATCTTATTTTTTCTTCTCCTGAGTTCATCAACACACCTGTTAACTGTAATTCTATAAAGCCAGGTAGAAAAAGAGGATTCCCCTTTAAAACTATCTGCCTTAGTATAAACTTTAAGGAAAACTTCCTGAGCAATATCATCTGCTTCTTGAGCATTACCCATAATGGAATAAATTGTATTATAAACAGTCATTTTATACTTCCTGACCAGCAATTCAAATGCTTGCTGGTCACCTTTTTTAAACTTAGCAAGGAGTTCGAAATCTTCCTCCATTGAGTTCGCACCTTTTTTCACCTCTACTATTTAGACGAAAGAGGCGAATGAAATGTTACACTTTCCTGTGCTTTTTTATAGCAAAAAGCACAGCGGGATACTTGAAGCACAAAGGGCATGCTTGTGGTCAAATGGGATGTAAACTTTTGCAGACTGGTGGGCAGAGATTATCCCTGGGTTCTTCTTTTTTGCCTCTGGGAGAACATCCTCCCAGGTAAGTGACTGGGCAAAGAGGTAACTTGAACTTCCCATAACCAAAAACAAAAAAATTAATCTTTTCATCAAATATTGCGACCAGAGATTTCTTTAAGAACCCCCAATTCAACGAGACAGTCGAGGATAATATCACATTCATCTTAAGTTAACAATGTCCTACAACTTATCTACTATTTTCAAAAATGTCTGGACAACCTGAGGGTCAAATTGAGTTCCTGAGTTTTTCTTAATCTCTTTAATCGCCCCTTGTTTAGTAAGAGGTTTTTCCCGATAAGGTCGCTCAGAAATCATTGCATCAAAAGCATCTGCCAGCGCCATTATCCTTGCACCTAAGTGAATTGATTCTCCTTTTAATCCATAAGGGTAACCTTTGCCATCATATCTCTCATGATGCCGCTGAATCAATTTAATAGCCCCTTTTAAGAACGTCAATGGTTCTAAAATCTCCGCGCCTTTTAACGAATGAAGTCTCACTTCTTCCCATTCTTGAGAAGTTAATTTTCCTGGTTTAGTCAAAATATAATCATGAATGCCAATCTTACCTAAATCATGAAGCTCACTGGCTTGCTTTATTTCATCGATCTCTTCGGCTGATAATTTCATCTCCTGAGCAATCATTACCGCACATTTAGTTACATTTACTGAGTGGCTATGAGTATAGTGATCCCGGGCATCAATCGCTTGAGCCAAAGCTTTGATTGTGCGTAGATAAGTTACTTGTAATTCTTCATAAAGGTTTTTTAAATCTTTGGTCTTTTGTTTAACCGTACCTTCCAATTCTTGATTAATCTTCTCGATTACTTCATTGTGTTTTTCTTTTTCTTTCTCCAATCGGTAAATCCTTAAATTTTGCTCCACAATATGCAAAAACTGTTCCCTCTTAAAGGGCTTGTAGATATAATCGTCTATCCCTAATCTTAGTGCCCTTACGGGAGCTTGTTCATCGGCATAGCCGGTTATTACGATAACCACGCTCTCTGCCCCAGGCCTAATCCCCTTTATCTTCGCTACTGCCTCTATACCATCCATGTCCCCAGGTAGTCTAACATCAGCAATGATAAGCTCAAAGAAGGTTTCTTTCGCTGCCTCAATGGCCTGGTGTGCATCCTTGGCACCAACTACCAGATAGCCCTCCTTCTCTAATATAAGAGTCAGAGTCCTGCAGAAAGACTTATCGTCCTCTATGATCAGAATGCGCTCTTTCATTGTAATCCTACCTCCTTTTTCTTTCCTGCTATTTTTCCTTATCCAAGGGCAATTCTACCCTAATGGTTGTGCCCTTGCCCACCTTTGAACTTGTCTCCATCTTCTCCCTGTGTTTTTCGATTATCTTAAGGCTTACTGAAAGGCCAAGTCCTGTAGTCTAATCTTCCTCCCCCAATAATCGCCTCTCTTTTTCTAAGACGCTCTAAGGGTTTAGTCACTGGTCTTTTGGCTAAATAGAGACTCCCCGTTTTTTCACCGGCATCCTTATGGTAAAGGTAGACCCCTCTTGCGGCTTTGAGGAGACTTCAATACTACCCTTATGATTCTCAACAATCCTATATACGATAGAAAGTCCCAGTCCTGTACCTTTACCAACATCTTTGGTGGTAAAAAAGGGATCAAATATTTTCCCGTTGTGCTCCTCAGGTATTCCTATACCATCATCTTTTATTTGTACTACTACAAAGTCACCCTGTTGATAGCTCTTTATCGTTATAGTGCCAGATTCTTTAATGGATTTTATTGCCTCTTTAGCATTGATTATTAAATTGGTAAAGACTTGCATCAATTCATTAAAATTCCCCTCAATTGGTGATACCATCCCTTGTTGTTTGAGAAAACGAATCTTATCCCGGAGCAATTGATGTTCTAAAAAGGCACAGGATCTATCAATAGCCCGATTCAAATCTAACTCCTCAAACTTAGCACTGGTTTTCCTTGAGTATTGGAGTAACATTTCTATGATTCCCATACACTGCCGTGTACTTTCTTCGATTTTCTCCAGCATTTCTTTATGGGGTTTTGCCTCTATTTCCCTTAGCAGTATCTCTGTATTGAGCAAAATAGCACCTAAGGGAGTGTTGATTTCATGAGCTACCCCGCCCGCTAACACACCTACAGTGGCCATCTTCTCTGACTGAATTAACTGCATCTCAGTAGTTTTTAATTTCTTTTGCACACCAGAATGTAAGCGGGCATTTACCAAGGCTATTGAGGCGTATTCAGCCAATGATTCCACTAAAGCCAAATCATCAGATGTAAAGACATCGACAAGAAATTGTCTGTCGATATAGACCAAGCCAATAATTTCCTTTTTCTCTTTTTTTAAAGGGACACAAACTACTGAGCGGATATCCAGGGATAAAACACTTTCTGCATCTGCAAAACGGGAGTCACCTTGAGCATCGGTAACCCAAATTGGTCTCTGAGTCTTCAGGACTTTCTCAGTAATGGTGCGGCTAAAATTTTTGAAAAGAGCATCCTTCTTTTGATCAAATTTTTCTTTTGTCCGAATTACCTGAGAATGAAGCCTTCCTGCTTCATCTAACAGAATGAGAAATCCACGGTCAGCATTAGTCACCTTCACTATATACTCAATAATATTGTTCAAGACTCCATCTAAGTCCAAATTACTAACTACCAGTTTCATAAATTCATCCAGCATTTCTATTTGTTGGCGTAGCGGGGAAGGTGGTTTTTGAGTTATCTCTGAAGTTATGGAACTCTTCTGCCTCTCCTTCAGAACCTTGCGAGCTTCATTGGCTCGAGATAATTGAAACTGGTTATCAATGATAATAAATTTAGCTGAGGCTTCCTCTAAAGCTACGGTTGCCTGCTCATAGTCTTTTAATTCCATGTAAAACTTGCCTAACTTTAACTGAATTATCCCTTCTTCTAAAAGATTCCCTTGGGACTGAGCTATCTTAATACCTTGACTAAAATACCCTTCTGCTTTTTCAAATTGCTTCTCTTCTTGAGCCACCAACCCCTGCAACCTCATTAGATGGATATGATAATAAGAATCCGGCAATTCTAATTCCGTTTCCAGTCTTTGTTGGGTCTGCTCCAAATACTCTTTGGCTTCGGTTATTTTATCCTGTTCTAAAAAGACCTCTACTGTATTATAAAGAGCAGGAATCAATTGTTCCACTTTTTTCTCCCGTCCCAAGGAAACAGCTTTCTTAAAGTACGATAACGCCTCTTCCATTCTTTTTAATTCAAAGGCCACCTTTCCTAATAACACGTTCCCCTGGACCTGCAGGTTTATATATCCTAACTTAGTAGCCAACTCTAACAACCTATATGCCCATTCCTGGGCTGACTTAAAATCTCCCCGATTCAAGGCATCCCAGGCCAAAACGGGCAGAACGAAGATTTCATAGTTTGACGGCTCTTTCAGCTTTTCCAGACAACTAAAAATCAGACCTTGCGCCTCTTGGACATGGTGTGTCCTTCCACAAATACCTGAGTAGTCGAGTTTACATTTATTAATCCAGAAGACTATATCAGTAAAACCATTCTCCTCTGCTATTCGGTTGGCCTTTTCTAAATATCGACCTTCACTTTTTCTCCCGAATCGACAAAAAGCCTGCTGGTAAAGACAACAAGCCATTGCATAAACCCACCAGAATTCCTTATCTCGTTCCCTTTTTCTCTGTTCACAAAGCTCTATCACCTCTTTCATCTGTCCAGAACAGGTCGTCCCCAACCCATGGTCAAGCAAATCAGGGGCTTGATTTATCAAATTTTTACAATACGCCAGAAACTTTTTATTTGATCCCCAGATAGCCTTCTTTCCCAAAAAAGCTACTATCCCTTTTAGCCCCATCCTTACAAATCCTCCTTCTACCTACTCTCTACTTTATTTCTTATCTGTGTCCAACTATGCTGCCTAATAAGAACTAACTAAATTTTTATCTTTTTTTATATCTATCCAAAAACTTTCTCAGTAAAACCACATCATTTTTACTTAACTCTACAAAACAAACTCCTGTGCGAAAGATGTCTTTATGCTCCTTTGAAATTGGTTGGCTATAAGCTATACGTGCTTTTACGTTAATAAATTTGGATTTAGTAGATTTAACGCTCTTATCTTTTGGAGGAAACCCAATTTGGAGATTCATAACTAATAAGGAGGGTTTATTGCTACCAACAAAACCGATACCTCGCGCGCTAATATCTTTAGCTATTGTCCTTATCTTTAGTTGCTTTTTAAATGGAGGTATGGTGACATTATAAGTTATCGGGAGAGAAATGTCAAATCTACGGGAGACCCTCTTTTCAACATTCTTCTGTTTGTTTTTCATAGCTTTCTCCTCTTTAATAGATTTTTAATTTTCTTTTCCCCTTATTCTGTTTCCTTATCTCACGCTTTATAACCAATGCTTCCAATCTAATTTAGCAATTGTCTCCTTTACAAATTTTCTTATCGCTTCCATATCTTTCCCCTTTAACTCAAGGAGTTCAACGCCACATCTATAAGGAGGATATTCATCCCAATAATTATCCGAAACATATATCACCTTTCCTAAACTACTCATGGTAACATGAGGCGAAGGCAAGGTTATCTTTAGTTCTAATATTGTTCCAATATCCAATTTCTCCGGTATCTTCATCATTATCCCTCTTTCGCTAATATTTACACTAACTGCTTTTATTGGTGGGGAGTCGGAATTACTAATCTTGTATTGCACGCCGAAATCTGCTCTTACCCTGGGGAAATTCCTTCTCTCTTTTGCCATTTTAACTACCTCCTTGATAAAGCGAAATTTCCTGATGAATTATCATTTTAGACTACTCGCTTAATTATCTTTGCCTTATGATATATTGGTTTAAATTTTTTAATATAGTGTAGATAAAGTTGTGTTGCACATTCATACTCCAGATGCATCAATTGACAGATATCATCAGCATCAAAAAATGGTTCTAAGGTAATATTAGCTTCAATATCTCTTACTATCCTGAATCCCATTCGTTCGTAGATGTCGCTTGTTCTATATTTATTACCCTGGATAATAAAACCATCATTTACCCCATTTTCTATAGCATAAGAATAAATCATTGCAAATAAAACCATGCTAACCTGGCTATGGATATTTTTAAACCTACGATATTCCTCTTCAACAATTAATCTTGACGCCTCTATTACCTTCCTTCCACGTTTGCTCAAATTGGACAACAAATAATTGAATGTATCAGTATGCTTCTGCAAGTTGAATTTTTTCAAGAAGTTACTTATTTCAGCGCTTCTAATAGTCTCTCCTTGTTGCAAAAAGGTAAGCCGAACTGAACCTACAACTTTTCCGTTATCCAAAACAGCAAAATGAACAGAGTCAGTGTCCCATTCTTCCTTAAATTGGCCATCCCCAGTTAAAATTTCACCCGTATAAAGTCCTTCATTTATATATACCTTGCCACGCAACAGACATATATCTCTCAAATGACGATCCCACAAATCGTTATCTTGGATTATCTGAGCAGCATCCCTCTTGATTTTTGAATCGGGCTGGTCTAAGATCAAATATTCGAACATAAATTTTTTCTCTCCATCAATATCCTAAAACAATTATTTGTAATTTTCTTTCTTCGCGAGATAACGCATCAAGCTATCAACCATAACAGCAGTGCCTTTTTATGATAGATTAATTAAATGTTATAACTTCATAAAGGGTAAGTCAATCATTTTTCCTAAGTTGTATCGAGATTCTCTTCATCTTGCGTCTTTCTCATCTAAAACTTTAAGGAATATCTCTATTATTTGAGGATCAAATTGTGTGCCTGCATTTTTAACTAGCTCCTTTTTAGCCTGCTCCACTGATAGCGCCTTGCGATAAGGTCTATCGCTAATCATAGCTTGATATGCATCAACAACTCCCAATATCCTCGACAATAATGGGATCTCCTCTCCTTTTAAACCAGCCGGGTAACCCTCACCGTCCCATCGTTCGTGATGGTAGTAAGCTATTTCCGCTACCTCATCAAATTTTCCATACCGTAGAATAACATCTCGGGTATGGGTTAGATGACGTCTTAAAATATCTCTCTCTTCATCTGTTAAAAGTCCGCGTTTATCAAGGATAGACTTTGGAATTTTGATTTTCCCTATCTCATATAAAAATCCGGCTGTTTCAAGAATTTCTAATTGTTTATATCCCAAATCCAATTTCTCTCCTATTTCCCTTGCTAACATACTGCTTTCCCTATAGTGTTGTCGAGAATATCTATCTCTTGATGCTAAAGAATCAATCAAGCGAGCGATAGTATCAAAGGTATAACCAGATACATTTACAAACCTAATCAAAAACGTCAAAGATGCCAAAAATAATCCAACTATCAAAAAAACCACCCTGTAATTAAGAGAATCGATAAGAAATCCACCTAAAGGGGGTGCTATGAACCAAGCAATATTAGTAAAGATATTCTTTAATCCCCAAAATTCCCCTTTTTGAGAAGACGGTATAATATTTGAAAATACAGTCTCTACTAAAACACTACTCCCACTGAATAGAGCAGCAAAAATCATAAGAGCGATTGCTTGAGTAGCATTTTTAACAAAGGCGAAACCTGATATGATAATAATCTGGAAAATCATACTAATATAAAGGATTTTCTTGGCATCAAATTTATCGACTAAATGTCCGTATACGATTGTTGCTGGCAAGCCGAACAAAATAGGTATAGCTAACAACAACGGAATCTTAGACTCTGGAACGTTCAAAACATCTTTAAAAAAAAGGGGTATAAAGGGTAAAATTAAACCAAACGCAATCATAAATAAGAACATCAAAGCTATAAATTTTATTGGTTCTTTTTCCACAAGCAATTCTGCGAGATGGGTGCGTAATTTCATCTTAAATCTAATTTTTTCTATGCGTTTAGCTTTAACTTTCTCTTTAAAATCTACACTCCAAGAGGGTTCTTTTATATTCAAGATAACAATACCTGTAAGCAATAAAAGCAGAGCAGCAAAATAGAATACAAACGATTTATTTACACCATACAATATCCCGCCCACTGAGTTTATTAATAAAGCACCGATAATCCAGAAAAATGCTGAAAAAGCGAACGCTTTCCCTCTCTGGTCAACTCCTACAATATCGGATACGAGAGGGAGCATCGGGCCTACAATTAGATTCATCCCAATCCAAATCCCTACTAAATAAAATATAATTGAGCTTAATTTAGTGGACTGACCACCTAATAGAAGGGAAAAGATAGTAATAATAATCCCTGTTAGTATGAACGGTGTCCTTTTCCCTAATGATGTTGAAACCTTATCACTATAAGAAGCCACTAACGGGCATACCACTATCCCCGCTAAAGGACCCAAAGCCATTATCATACCGATGGTGGTCTTGCTTTCAGTGAATAATGAAAGAAATAAGGGAATTATAACTGCAATAAAAGTAAAAGTTGCACTAATCCCTATACTTGATGAGCCTATGAGGATTAATCTACCATTGGATAATTTTCTCATTTTCTATTTCTCAATAAAAAGTCTCTTATCTTTATCAACTGAATATTCAAGAGATTTTAAAATGCCAATGAATGTCCATAGTAATAACTTATAAATACCAAATATACAAAATAAACATTTATCCAATTTGCTTTTCAAAAAACTCAAGAGCGATTTAGATTTAGATACAAATTTGGCTGACCAAACTAATTCATAAAATTTCATCCAAGTCGTGCCTATTAACACTAACAGGGCAATAAAATCACCACATCTTAAATTTTTCACAAAAAAGGCTGTTGTAGAAATTTGATATCTTTTCCATAATCCTTCAGCTTCTTTAAAATTCCTTAAACCATTATGTTGCACCTTCACTAAATTTGTATCATATATTGAATAGCCATTAGCTAATGTTCTATATGCAAAATCCCAATCATCAGAAGGTCCTAACCGAGTACCCGGACCCATACTCTCATCAAAATATCCAACTTTCTCAAAAACCCACCTTTTAACAGATATATTAGCACCCATCCCTATTCCTTTTTTCATCGCTAGAGCACCCAAATATTTTCTGTTTCTTGAGCGACACCCAGGTATAAGTTCCTTCGATGGGTCGTGTTCTCCTGGAATAACATCACCCAATACTATAGCAGCATCGGGATGCAATTCAAAAACTGATACAATCTTTTCAATCCAATCTGACGCCACTACACAATCATCATCTGTAATGGCAATAATTTCTCCCATAGTTTGTCTTATCGCAAAATTTAAAGCTTTGCATTTGCCTTTTTTTGAATAAAGATATTTTATTCTATTATCGTAGCCTGCATATTTATTTACTAAATTTTTCGTCTCATAATTTTCACTTTGATCAGCAATTGTCAAATCGAAATTAGGATAAGTATTGGATAAGACACTCCCTATTGCAGATTTCAATGATCCGGAGTGATTGTATGTGGCTATGATTACAGATACCTTCATCTTTTAAAACATCCTTGTTAGCGCCAAATTATGCTTATACTACTTTTTACATAATAAACTTTTATAAATCTCTACCAATCTTGTATTTAATTTCTTTATATCAAAATTTTCTTCGACAAATTTTCTTCCCAACCTCCCCATTTCCGGCCATATCTCTGGATGTTCAATAAGATATAATATCTTCTTTACCAAAGCATCTATATTTTTTTCAGGAACAAGAAAACCGGATTTCCCATTAACAACCAACTCAGATATTCCACCGTGATGTGTAGAAATAGCTGGCAAGCCTACTGCCAGGGCCTCCGTTAAAACAACAGGAGTTGCTTCTGTATCACCATCAGATGCTGTAACGCTGGGTAAAATAAAGATATGCGCTTGTTGATAAAGTTTTACAGCCTTATCCTGATTAACTGCACCTAAAAACTTTACGCAATTACTAATTCCTAATTGTAAAACCAATTTTTCTAACTCTTCTCTTAATAGACCTTCGCCAGCAATTATATATTCAATATCCTTATATCTTTTCGCTACTTCCGCCATCGCTTTGATTGCATATTTGTGTCCCTTTACCTCAGCTAATCTTCCTATTGTTAATATTCTTATAGGTCGTCCCGCTTGGATTTTTCTTTCAGAATACATAAATTTCTCTAAATTAATACCCGCGTGATGAACTACTATCTTGTTCTCATCACAATTTAACTTAACTAATTTTCTTTTAATGTGGTCACAAGCTGGTAAAAACAAATCGCCGTTTAGAAATAAATCTTTGTATACATCATTTCCATTAGCCAAAATAAATGATGAGATGTCAAATCCATGAAAACTGGTTACATATTTCCCAGGAACTCCAATTTTTTTTAGGCATACCCCAATAATTCCATTTTGACCAAAGCTACAATGGATAATATCAAATTTTTTATTTAGTAATAATATTCTCAAGGATAATAATTTTAGTAAAGGTGGTGCAGTTCTACTGTCCTTTAGTTTATTGAGTGATTTTAATAATCTGATTGGAATTTTAGGAAAAGATATAATTATTACCCATATCCCTTTTAATATATACTGAATAAATTGGGTTATATTTTGAGGTAGACAATAATGAACCCGTTCCATCAAGTTATATCTTTCTACATCTGAATGTACCGCCCCCCTTTTAGGATCACATTCAGCAAATATCTCTACATCATGTCCCATCTCTAAAAGTCCAGTGATGCGGTTTAGAATAAAAGTTTCTGATAATTCTGGAAATGAGTTAACAATATATGCTATTTTCATTGTTTACTACCCTAATCTCTAATTTCAAAACTAATTATTTTTAGAAACAAAGAGACATCTCTTTTTGTCTACTTTATATCTCATTGCTTCATAAATACCCAGGAGATACTGAAGATATTGTCCGTAGATGACATAAAAGCAGATGATTTTAAAAACGAATATTATTCTGGGTGTTTCGGACAATTTTAGACACAAAGCAAATTTTACCCGCCTAAAAGTCTTTAGAATAGCAATGCTTAGTCCTACCCAAGCAGCGGCAACATCTCCACAACGAAAATTTTTGCAGAAAAAGGCTGCGGTGGTCAATTCGTAACCTTTAAGGAGTTTGATTGATTCTTTAGAACTGCGAAACCCGTAATGCACTACACCAAAAGAAGGAGAATCAAATATCTTTAACCCATTCCTCAAAGCCCTATAAGCAAAATCCCAATCCTCGGAAGCTGGAAGAGCGGTCCCTGGCCCAAGGTACTCATCAAACCCCCAAATCTTCCCAAATGCCTCTCTCCTAAATGCCATATTGGCGCCAATTCCCAAAAGCCGCCTTCCCATTGACCACTGGCCGATAAACCACGAATTTTTTGCATAGTGATAAGGAGTAATTCCCTTTAAGGAATTAGCTCCATCTGGTACTAGAACATTGCCAAAAATGATGTCAGCATTCCTATATTTTTCAAATAATGATACAATATTTTCAATCCAATTTGGGAAAACTCTACAGTCATCATCGGTTATAACAATAAACTCTCCATCGGAATTTCTTATCCCTTTATTTGCTGCCCTTGCTTTCCCTCTTTCTGAACGAAGATATTTTATTTTATTATCATGTCTTGCATATTCATTTACTAAATTTTTAGTCTCATCATTTTCGCTCTGATCAACAATTACCAAATCAAAATCAGTATAGGTGTTGGATAAAACGCTATCTATCGTAGATTTCAGAGATATTGGACGTTCATATGTCGGTATAATTACAGATACTTTCATTTTTGTTGATGGTTCTATTTTATTACTTCCACATAAAGACTTTCAAGAGCTCTTTGTGAGGTTAATTGCTATTTCGCACTTGAAGTGTCCTATTATAAAATATAATCTTCTGGCCTTTTTATGAATTTGCAAAGCTTGCTGGCTAATCTCAAGTCACCTTACTATTAGTCATTTTCTAATAAAGAGGTTCTCTTCAGGTTAATACTGCGAACTTCTCCTCTCTTTTATTACCGAGAGAGGCATTTTGTGTTAATTTACTAAAAAAACAGTTGCTTCACGAAACCGTTACCAGAGGACAGTTTTTAAAATACTTTCCCAAGAAACTTTGCAATTCTGCATCGGTGACAGAAAACGATTTCATATTTTTCGGATCACTATATTTACTCACGGCGTAACCATATAACATCAGTAAACCCGGAATGAGAAAATATTTGAATGGAATGTTGCTTACCCTCTCAAAATATTCTTTCGTAAATCCACCGGCGTAAAAAATATCGAAAGCGTACAGATCTCCAAAATTACCCTCCACGTCCTTATCTTCGCCAACTAGAAATGTATTCTTTAGAGCTCGGTCAGCAATTAACTGTTCATAGGCATACTCTTTTAAGCCAATCATCTTTTTCTTTAGAGATTGTATACTTTTCGGCTGAAAATAGAATTTTGGCTGCTTACGCAAAGACGAATGATTTAGCCATTTTCTCATACTCATTTCTCTAAATTTTAATTTCTGACCCATTTATTTATTCAATTGCCCTGCAGCAAACTGTTCGTTTTCCTTCATTACTCTAATAATATTCTCCCCTAAAATCTTGATTACGTTTTCTTCCGAATAACCTCTTTCTAAAAGCAAATAAGTAATTATCGGTAGCTTGCTTACATCTTCAATACCCTTGGGCAACCAAACTGTCCCGTCAAAATCGCTTCCCAAACCTACATGATTTACTCCCACTAGCTTTATAATATGTTCTATATGGTCCACAATAATAGAGGCCCCTGGGAGATGAAAACCTTGGTTCACCACCAACCGAGTGAGCGCATCCACGTAAGCACCTTCATCATTACTGTATTTCTCCCGCAACACCCTTATTTGAGACAGTAAATTCGACATCGACATACTCTCCAGACACTCATCCCGAAGGGCTTGATCTAAATAATGAGGACAAAAAGTAACATGAATAACCCCTCCATTTTTTGCTATAGCATGAATAAATTCATCAGACAAGTTCCTGGTAATTGTTTTACAGAGAACGTTACAAGCTGTATGCGAAACAATCACTGGAGTACGAGAAACTTCCAATACCTCCCATCTGGCGGGCTCAGAAAGATGGGATAAATCAATTACCATACCAAGTGCATTCATTTCATATATTGCTTCCTTGCCGAATGTACTCAGTCCTTTTCGTGCCCATTCCTTATAGGAACTAAGATCCTCAGCGGCATAATCAGTAGCAACATTACCAGGGACAAGATATCGTACTCCTAATCGATAGAAATTTCGCAATAAAGCCATATTAACTCCGATAGGATTGCTATTTTCCATTCCCATTAGTATGGCTAGTTTACCTTCCTGAGATAGACGCACAATATCCTGGGAGGTTAAGGCTAAGAAAGCACAATCGGCGTTGCTTTCTACAGCTCGATAAATAGCATCTATCTGCTCCAAAGCAGATCTGCGGGCTTCCAGGGTATTTTTATAATCGGGAACAAAGATAGAAAAAAACACAGCATTTAATCCTCCTTCGAAAGCGCGAGGCAAATCAAAATGGCCTGTCTCATGCCGCATGCCTATGTCGAAGTTATTATTCACAAGCTTCAATGTCACATCGCAATGCGCATCAATCACGATGGCCTTTTTATGAATTTGTAAAGCTTGCGGGCTAATCTGAGTTACCTTACTATCAATCATTTTCCAATAAAGCGATTCTCATCAGATTAATACTGGGAATTTCTCCTCTCTTTTATTATCGAGAGAGACATTTTGTGTTAATTTACTTAAAAAACATTACTTCACGAAACCGTTACCAGAGGGCAGTCTTTAAAATACTTTTCCAAGAAACTTTGCAACTCTGCATCGGTGACAGAAAACGATCTTATATTTTTCAGATCACTATATTTACTCACGGCGTAACCATATAACATCAGTAAACCCGGAATGAGAAAATATTTGAATGGAATGGTGCTTACCTTCTCAAAATATTGTTTCGTAAATCCACCGGCATAAAAAATATCGAAAGCGTGCAGGTCTCCAAAGTTACCCTCCTCATTCTTACCTTTACATATTGATACGAAGACCATACCATCCAACAGTAGCTCTGCAGCTAGTTCAGCATCATGTGGAAAATCGTCCTGTAAAATGTTAATGATTCGTTTCCTCATCGTGGTCAGATATTCGAACGAAGCCTGTCCGGTAAATGGTTTCATGCCCATATAAAAAAGAGTAAGAGCAAATTTCAGAAACATCCCGGGCAACAATTTCTTCGATCGGAGCGCAGAAACAAGAGCGTCTTCAGTAAAAGGTATTCGGCAGTCATTGTTTTTTGCAATAAGACAACCTTTTCTCAGTCGAAGATGTATCCTTTCATTATTCTCATCTAAGGCCCAGAAAAAATGCGTACCAACATCTTTTTTTTCGTCCCATGCCCCAACCACTCCTTCAAACTCATCCAGGACTTTTCTACGGAACACATCATCAAACAACATTTGATAAATGAAACTTTCCTTTTCGTTCTCCAAAACATAGATGAGATAGTCAATGACTATACCATCATATTCAACTGATATAAGATTAGGAACATCTTTTCTAATTTTTTCTTCAAAAAGCAAAGGCCACAAATAAAAATTTATCTTTGTAAGTTGGTCACCAAGATACTCACACGTTGAGAAGTCTATCTGTTGAATTATATGAGTTATCTCTTCAAGGAACTTTTGTTCCTCTGGTGTGTATGTATGCCACTGATGGTTTCTTTTCAATATCTTAACAATATCAAAATCGTATGTGGGCAACCCATAAATAACCTTATTCTTATCGGCTTTTGGATAGAGATTTATCTTTCTCCCATGAAATAATATACCTCTTCTTCTAAAGTATTCATTAAGGGACACATTCCCGCTCGCGAAAGATACAATATCATTTTTTTCTTTCTCGGCAAAAAGCTTATAGAAATTAGCCACCAAAGGTACGGATAGAAACCCCGGTGGATCCAATATTCCATGGTGTTCAATAATGCCACCAGCTACCCCCTGATCTTCTGCGATTTGAATTTTGATATTTTTACGCTCCGCTTCAGTGAAGAGAGAATGAATCTTTTCAACCAGTTTTCTCTTAAAGAAACTCTGCCGTCTTAAATAAATCGGATTTGGCTGGTAAATGTTTATTCTCCTTGAATAGTCAGGAAGAGTTTCAGTATTTGCAAAAAAAGGGGCAAGTGAGGGCATCAATGTAACAATCTCATTGGCGATTTCATTGATTTCTTTTTCCGGATAAAAATTTTTCATAATTATAGATCCTTTATTTTCCTTGATTATGAAATTCCCTTAAGATACCACCTATGCCTTCAGGCACACCCCCTGTGTGCCAAAAAACTATTGGCCTTCTAAATTCATTTTTATGCTTGCGAACCAATGTTAAAAGCCCACCAAAACATTTACCCGTATAGGTGTGATCCAAAAGCAAACCTTCGATTCTAAATGCTACATCAATTGCTTCTTTCGACACTTCTGTGGGTTGTCCATACCCCTCCCCAACAAAATCATCAACTATGTTAAGTTGTTGCAAGTCCGGCAATGAAAGCCCTATATCATTACAAAGCTCTGTAGTAGCGTTAACAACCATCTCTCGACAAACAGGATTGTGAGCTGCACAGCTAATCCCATAGATGTGGACGTCGCACTGTCTTTTGTGTACACCGGCCAAAAGCCCTGCGAATGTGGCACCCGTCCCAACTGGGATGAAAATGTCATATGAATCAACTCCTTTAGATATCATCTGAGCGTGCAATTCATCAAAGGCTTCTATCATGGCGTAACAACCTGTAGGACAACAACTACCAAATGGTATATAAAACGGACGATGTCCCTTTTCTTGGAGTTGAGTCCATAGAATCCCCATTCGTTCACGCACCTGTTTTTCGGTAGCCTCATTTACAAGCCCTGTATTCCCGTGCATCTGGTTTTCGGTATCATCAGGAATTTCTTCCACAAAATGTAACTCAGCTCCTAGCTTCTTTGTCATAATGTCATTTAGAGCAACCTCTCTATGATTCTGGTGTGGCCGTTTTCTATGTTTTGATACCAAAAAAATAATTGCCCGCAGGCCAAACATCTTAGCAAAGAAAGCTGTGAAACAGGCATGATTCGAATCAACCGCTCCCACAGTAACCAGGATATCTGCATTATCTGACAGCGCAGCTGAGATAATATATTCAAGTTTACGAAGTTTATGCCCTCCTAATATGCGTCCCAGCAAATCATCACGCTTAACAAATAACGGTGGGCCTTGCACAAACTTCTCCATCTGAGACATCCGATGAAGTGGAGTTGGTTTAAGAGTAATGGATACCTTGTTATATGCTTTCATATCACCTCACCTTTGCAAAGTTTTAAAAAAGTTAGCGTAATAAAAGGATGCATCGCGCTACCAGTAAGAAGTCTTTTGATAGACTGCCATCCTCTGTTTTAAACCTTTATACAAAAACACTAACTTCTAACGTATCTTATACAACCATTGCCCTTCAAAGTGACTATGGCATACACCATCCCAACTGTTATCTATAATACCTTTATTGAGAGGAGTTATCTCGCAGAAACTCTAAAGAGAAGAACCTGTCACGCCATCGAACCCCTCCCTGTCTAATTGTAATGACTGCAGACCTCCACCACGCCCATAAAAGCAAGGTCACGCAGAAGGGAAAAGCTAAAGAACTTCTCCAACCGCTCTGTAATCTGAATCCAACGTATCCAAAAAGACCATGGATTATAAGAACTGACAGGGCGTATCCCAGTATTCTCGCATCACGTAAAATAAACAACATCACGTAGGGCAAGATTGCTTTCAGAATGAAGTTTACCGTGATCGAGAACAATCTTTTTAGAGAATAACCATGTGCAGCAAAGGCATTCTTCTTCACAATATTCATAAAACCCTTAAGCCCTATGCCCCATGTAAATCTTAGCAGATCATTGCCCAAGAGCATATCTTGACGCGCACCAGAATGTTTTAAGAGTCTAGCCAAAGCGAAATCTTCGACTATTCTCCTACGGATTGCGTTTAAACCGCCGGCCTTTTCGTAGGCAGTCCTTTTTACTAAAATAAACTGCCCCATCCCCCCATAGGCTTTACTTGAAGAATTAGAAATCTTCTTTGGATTACTCCAGACCAGATACATCATCACAAAGAAATCGGTCATAGCATTTCCCCAATAATTACTTCGTATTGGTTGAGGATATAGATTTATATTATCAAACTTATTGTGAATCATATATCTCATAGCTAATTGTAATGTCTCTGGCTCAAAAAACACATTTCCATCTGTAAATAAAATAAATTCTCCTTTTGCCAATTGCGTTCCCTTAAACATTGCATGTGTCTTTCCTAGCCATCCTTCTGGTAGCTCTTTTAAGTGAATAACCTTCAATCGCTCATCTTGCCTGGCTAAACGCTCCATAATAACCCCGGTCTGATCGCTGGAGTCATCATCAACTGCAATTATTTCTAAAACCGGATAATCCATACCGAGGAGTGAACGTAAACAACGCTCAATTTCTTCCTCCTCATTCCGTGCTGGCACTACTACAGAAACAAGAGGCCATTCTGAAGGTTCCGGCAACGAACGAGCCTTCTTAGTCAGCCGGTGTTCGTTAAGAAACCATATGACCGTCGATGCCCTCCCAATCCATATCACCGAAATCCAGCACCCAATTAAAAAAATACCCCACCAGATTATGTCAATTCTTCCAAACATTATTTCAAACACCCCATTAACAATTTTCTCAGTGTAAATTATCTGATGATTCAATAAACCAGCTTTTCTACTCAATCAAGGCTGCAATTGTAGAAGTTCTTTTATAGCTCTTTTAACCTCTGCAATAGGATATGCATAATTCTTTAGCTTTTTATCTAAAAATTTCTCATAGGCAGCAAGGTCGAAAAACCCATGTCCACTAAAGTTTATCACAATACACTTACTTTTTTTAGTACTCTTAGCTATATCTATCGCTGCCTTAATTGCATGAGTAGTCTCGGGAGCAGGAAGAATCCTTTCTGCCTTAGCAAATAGCACACCGGCTGTTAAAACCTCAATTTGGTGGTATGCCCTGGCCTCAATGATTTTTTTGTTATACAGAAGACTAATTAGCGGTGAACAACCATGGTAACGTAAACCCGTAGTATGTACCGGAGGAGGAACAAACGAATGACCCAATGTATACATTTTTTGGAGCGATGAGAATTTACCCGCGTCGGCAAAATCATATATATATGCACCTTTTGTCAATGAAGGACATGATGCAGGTTCAACAGCTATCATTCTCATATTACTACCTTTCAGTCTATCCCTAAGAAAAGGAAAAACTAGTCCAGCAAAATTACTTCCTCCGCCCACGCATCCGATCAAATAATCGGGCTTTTCACCAATAAGCTTCAGTTGTTTTTTCGTCTCCAATCCAATAACAGTTTGATGTAAATTCACGTAATCAAATAGGCTTGCTGCTGCATACTTGGTATTTTTATGTACAAACGCATCTTCCACCGCTTCGGATGCAGAAATACCTATGCTCCCTGTTGTGTTGGGAGTCTTTTTGAGAATCTTTCGTCCATAGACAGTTCGCTTAGAAGGTGAAGGAATAACCTCTGCCCCCCACAGTCTCATCAAAGTCCTTCTAAAAGGCTTCAGCTCATAACTTAGTCTTACCATGTAAACTCTACATTTAAGACCAAAGAGATTGCAGGCAAAACTTAATGCACTTCCCCATTGGCCAGCACCAGTTTCCGTAGTAAGGCAAGTAATCCCTTCTTTCTTATTATAATATGCTTGCGCAACAGCTGTATTTTGTTTAAAGCTTCCTGCCGAGGCGACACTTTCATCTTTGTAATATATCCGGCATTTAGTCTTTAGAACTTTTTCTAGATACACCGCTCTTCTTAAAGGAGTTGGCCGCCAGATACTCAGAGCTTTTATTACTGGCTCAGGAATAGCAATCCAACGCTCCAAACTTTCTTCCTGCTCTAAAAGTGATCCGCAGAATACAGATTTACCTTTATCAATCCGAACTGGCTCTTTTGTCACTGGATCAATTGGGGCAGGCACGGAAAAAGGTAAATCAACTTTCACATTATACCATCGCCTAGGTATATCCTTCTCCGATAGTAAGATCTTTATTTTATCCATACAATACACCTTCTCTGAAAGTCAGTTGGAGTTTAAGTATTTCAAAACACATCCTGTTAAAACCGCAACACCAATGGGCAAAGCATCTTCATCTATGTCGAACAAAGGACTGTGGAAAGGATACACTATCCCCTTTTTCCTATTCCCCACTCCTATTGAAAAAAGTACTCCCGGCACTTGTTGGAAAAAGAAACTAACATCGTCTCCTTCTAAAAAAGGATATTTGTAGCTATAAACGTTTTTGGGGCCGAGAAGTTGTGCTCCAATGTTAGCTATTATATCGTTCAATTCAGTGTCATTTTTTAAAGCTGGATAAGAAGAAATGTGCTGGATTTGATACTGCGCCCTGTAAGTACGACAAATACAAGCGACGGTGCTCTTTATCTTAGTCAATACATTCCTTCTCGTTTCATTGTCAAAGGTTCTTATCGTACCTTTCAATGTGACACGAACCGGAACTACGTTACTGGCGGTTCCGCCGTGAATTTCCCCAATTGAAATAGCAACTGGTATACACGGATGTTGTTGCCGAGGAATAATATAGTGAAGAGCTTCGATAACCCTAGCAGTCACCATCACTACGTCAATTGCTCTATCCAATCGCGCACCATGTCCACCTTTGCCAATAACTGAGATTTCGAAGCCATCTATATTTGCCGTAGTCACCCCATCACGCATTCCTATTTTTCCAGTATTAAGTAACGGATCTAGGTCAACACAAAACATACAATTGACCTTCGGATTCTGCAATACTCCTTCTGCAATCATCGCCCGTGCACCTCCTGAGCCTTCTTCATCTGGTTGAAAAATAAACTTAACATTACCTTTTAGCTCATTACGGATTCTACTCAACAGTGAAGCAACTCCCAGAGCAATTGCCATCTTTCCATCATGACCACAAGCGTGCATAAGGCCGGGAATCTTAGACCTATATTTCTTCCGGTTTTGTTCTTGAATAGGCAATGCATCCATGTCAGCTCTAATGGCAACTGTTTTCCCTTTTTGATTCCCTCTTAGTAAGCCAACGACTCCTGTTTTGGCCACTTTTTCTTGGATAGCCAAACCAAGTTTTTTTAAGGTATTTGAGATGAGCTTTGCTGTTTTTACTTCTTGAAATCCTAATTCCGGATAAGCATGAATGTGCCTCCGCATTTTAATAAGTTCTGGTCTAAGCTTTAAAGATTCTACCAATAAAGTCTTTCTCTCCATATTAATCACCTCATGCTTTAGCTATATTCTCTTTTTTGTCCTAAATTTCTTTTTTAGTCCCATTATGAATTCGAAGAAGCGATAGTGTATAAGAAAGAAGTTGCTAATAAAGGATATTTTCGAACGATTTCTGAAAGCACGTAAATCTGATTCTCCAACAACTTTCTCCATCTCTTTTGATGTATATCTTATCCTTTCACTATACATTGTTTAGGTAATTTTAGATTTTCTTTATTTGCAAGAAAGGTTTTCTTGTTTTTTGCCCCCTTGCATTCATGGAAACCTATTCCCGAAAATTCTATTATCTCAGGAGCTTTTCTAGTATACTTCTTTGCGATGGTCCCTTTTACTTTTATAAAATCAAAATATGGAGCATAACCTCGTTTTATCGAGTGGCTAGCAATTCTTCTATTAACTATTTCTACTTCTGCTTGGTTATTACAAGCAGTCACAGTAACGATTTCAGGATATGCGATGTCTTGTTTCCACTGATATTCAAGAATAAATTGATCTTCTGAGAACATCAATATATCCCTTCCCATTTTAATCCAGATTAATTGACATGAAGGAACTAAACCTGTTGCGATTAGAAATGTGATTCTCTCATTATTGAAAAAAGTCCAATTCCACACATGATTAGTATTTATATTGCGAAGAGAAGTCTTATCAGTGTATGGTATGAATGAATTAGTGATAGTACCGGTTCCTTTTATCTGTTTTGTAAAACTACCCATTCTTATTTTGCCAATAACTTTCGCTATCGGAAAAGGCGTCCACCAGTACTGCCCCTTATACATAGAGGGTGGTATAGGAGCTATTTTAGGAAATTTCAAAAACTCTAGGGATAGGTTGATTTTACCACTGCTATTTGGATAGTCCAAACAAATATTGCTAACATTAAACAATTCTAAATCCATTAGTCTATAAGGAATTTCTCCTGTAAAGTAGGTCTTAACAATTTTATTTAGTTTTGTCCGATATAAGATAAAACAATCTCCAGACGCAGCTGGTTGTTTATCCTTATAATGATGGCATACAAATGAGATTTTACCTCGGATATTATTATCATCCATAAAACCAAAGGCTTTCCATTCAAAAACTGGCATTTTACCTTTAAGAAGCTTTTTCCTTATATTCAACATTTTGTCTCTCTCCGTTTTCTTAAACACACCTTTATGTTGGGGGTAATTTAATAATTCAAGCTACCCAAAAATATTCTAATCTTCATAACACAAAAATCAGGCCATAATCTTCTTAATCGTATACTCTAATTGCCCTATTCCCAACTCTTGGGCATACTCTATTTGTCGCCTCCAATCACATTGGGGATGAATTTCTTTCCAGATATCTCTTCCTGCTCGTTCGAGCACTAAATCATTCGTAGCTTTATCCAAAGCCAAGGGATCTGCCGAAGCTAAAATTCCCACGTCTGGCACAACAATCGGATTCTTACCTTGCATGCAATCGCAGAACTGTGTTATTGTATAGGCAAAGTTAATGAAGTAGGCTTTCTTAAACATGTTCAATATCCCATGAGCGTATTCCATCATTTTTTCTTCAAGTGGGATAACCCCTTCCCGCCAATTGAATCCTACTGCTAAGTTCGGACACACGGCAACACAATCCCCGCATCCGATACAAACATCTTGATCTATAACTGCTTTCTTGTCACGTTCTGTAATAGCATTAACCGAACATTTTTGTATGCATTTTTGGCAGAAAATGCATCTCTCTTGCACAACATGAGGTTTCACATTCATATGCTGTCGAACCTTTCCTACTCGGCTCGCCAATCCCATCGCGATGTTTTTCAATGCACCTCCAAAACCAACAAGTTCTTGGCCCTTAAAATGCGCTATCCCCACAAGCCCATCTACCTCTCGTATTCCTCCAGCAACGTAAATTTCCTTAAAGTGTTTTTTGTCTATTTGGACCGAAGCTGAATATTCACCCCGTAATCCATCAACAATGATTGTGGGAGCTCCAACCTGACCAAAGTCAAATCCGTGCATTGAAACAACCTCAAGATGCTCCACAGCGTCCTTTCTCATCCCAATATAAACCGCTGTTGTTTCTGCCAAAAAAGGGCGAGCCTTCTGTTCCTTAATTATATCGATAAGTACCTTTACCACAGGCGGCTTAATGTATCCAGACGTATTTATCTCTCCAAAGTGCATCTTGACTGCGATGCTCTCTCTCTCTTGCAGAGACATCACCTGCTGAAAATCACTTTTTTGAAGTAAAATGCCGAATTTCTGCTTTGTTTCCTCAATATCCTCTCCATTCTCTACAGGAACCATCCATACAACACTTGGTTTACCCATATATCTCCTTTCATTAATCCTTTGTATTATCCTGCGTGGGGAATTTTCTATCGATAACTTGGGAAAGAAATTTGAGACTCGCGTAGGTCAAATCAAGTTCTTTGTAAAATTGTCTTAGGAGCTCTAATGTCTCCTTTTGTGACAGTCCCTCAGAAACCTCGTAGTCAAGATCGAGTTTAAGATCATCTCCTCGATCCACTGATCTTATTTTGTACTTTCCTGGGTTTTTCATGATGCGTGTGTCCAATTGCAAATAAAAGGGAGCCAAAGAGATCTCTCCGGTTAAATATTTCCTATTTTCGATAATAAAATCACGCGTTGCATATGCCTCTTCTCTTGTCTCACCAGGAAACCCTATTATGCAAAACAGATTCGCAATAATACCTGCTTCCTTAAAATTCCTTAAAATACGCCTAACATCGTTAACATCTATGCCTTTATCCATCAAATCATTCATTCGTTGACTGGCACTCTCTAATCCGAAATGTCCTCCCACAAATCCGGCTTTGGCTAACTTCCGACAGAGCTCAAGTGACAAGAAGTCCTTTTCTGCCCTAATAAAAGCCCAAAAGGAGATTTTTAGACTTCTTTCAATAATTTTCTCAGCAATCTTCTCCAGCCTCCTTGCGGGTACACTTGTATCAGAAAAACAAAAAAGTAACGGCTTATATTTCTCATTGAGCTTTTGGATATCATCAATTACCAAATCAAGCGAACGCTCTTGATAACACAATGGTCGGTCTGTCCATTCTTCCATCTGTAAAAAGGGGTAATGGCAAAAAGCACATCTCCCATAAGGACACCCTACTGAGGTTTCAATTGGGATAAACGGATACGGCCGATCCTCCATAAACTCTGGAGTTACTACATCATCAATCGAAAACTTTCTTGTGACCTTGCTTTGTTTAATCTCTCCGTTATATTTATAAATTAAGTTAGGAACATCATCTAGCCCCCCACCTTTTTCACCCTCAAGATAGGTAATCAGAGCATCTAACGAATACTCTCCTCTCCCCACTACAACACTATCGAACAAATCCCATAATGAGTTTTTCCTCAACAAGAATTTACTTACATCAGTAACTGCGGTACCACCAACAGTAATATGTGCTGACAGTCCACTCTGCCTGATGAGGTTCATAAGGGTAAAACCTGGGATAAACTGAGAGAAGTGGCACATAGAGATCCCGATCAATCCGGCACCTTCCTTCACCAACCAAGGCACAGTCTCTTTTTGATAATAATCAATGAGAAAATTTTCCTCTCGATCGTTGATTGCCATCATGATATCCTTAATCACTTGAGGGCTATACCTCATAGATATTCCCAAACCGATGCTAAACGTTGTTGGAAAATAAGCTAAGGAAATAAGCCATGCACCGAATTTCAATTTGTCAGTACACGCTATAAAACCTTCTTTTCCTGATGTAGTATAGTATTTTTCAGCATTATCGTATGCTTTACGAATTATCCCTTTTATTATCTCTTGATTTTCCAAAATCCAGTCAAATGAGATATGCTCATTATCACCGAACTTTTTCAAAGAACATACCTCTGCATAATATAATGCTTTTTTATCTATCGCTTGTTTCAATTCCTTATCTTTTTCTAGCAATATTTTCCTTTTCTGCATGATCCTCTCAAATACTTTATCCAACTCTTTTTTAGAAAAAAGGTAATTATGGATTTCTCTATCTATCATTTTAGGTATAACTTTATGGCCCTTTTTACGCACATAAGATACAAGTGTTGGTATGCCTAATGATTGATAATAATAAAAATGGGTCGGGTCAATAAGAATCGTCTCCATAACTCCTCTTTTTATTCTTTTTCACTTGGGATACGAATGCCTCAAGGCGAGTCTGTATATTCGTCACTTCCAAGCCATCGAACGGTATAACTAAACAAGGAAAATTATCATAATCTTGCTTCACTCTTTTTAATATTGCATCTATGGTATTTCCTGAGGCACAGGTAAATGACATCGGAGAAACGATACCATCCACTCCCTTTGTAATATAATCTATTGTTTTACCAATATCCATGGGAACTTCAGTTTTAATTGAGTACATATCTATATATGGCGCGCAATTTTTTTTAATCTTTTCCATTCCAAATTGGTCGTAATTTCTTAAGTACCCCTTAAATGTATTCATTATCCTTCGCACAGAAAATTCCTCTCGCTTGAAGTCAATTAATTTCCTTAAATATAGTGAATATTTTTTGTTATTCAATAAATAATTAAAAAAGTGAAACATTGTGTAATAACTCCATTCAAACATTGGACACATCCACACCTCAACTCCTAAACTCTCCAATCTTCTTACGAGGTTATTATTAGCAAATCTATTTGTTCTTACATAGACATCTCCTAAAAGTCCAATGAGACTTTTTTCTCTGCTGTGATCAACTGGGATTTTTTCGAATAACTCTCTAGCCTTTTTCATAACGTCAATTATATCGGCATCTTTCTCTATAGCTTCCAAAACGTTTTCTAAACATTTTTTGTATATTTTATCTGTTTCTCCCTTTTTTTGTTCATAGGGTCTGGTTTCATGTAATGCTTTAATTAAAACATCTACAGCAACAAACCCTTTAAATACAAGGTGATTATATTTCTTGTTATCTTTTATTCGTATATCCCTAAATCCCCCTCCGCCAAATTTTGTAAACACAGGGATATCAGAATACCCTAATTCATTAAGAAATATTTTGCCCAATAAACTACCATGCAAAGCTATACAGGGACCAAGAATTCCAAATGTGCAAAAAGCCGACTTTAGAGGATCGAATTCCTTGCTTTGCGTCTTCTTTATTATTTCCGACATCATTAAATTACAGGCAAAACACTCCTTACCCGAACAAAATTGTTTTCCCCAGAAAATGTTCTCCTTATCAGGTTCAGGCAAAAACTCAGCTTTAATACCAACGGCTCGTAACGCACTCACGACCACTGAGACAGTATCCGACATATTAGAGACATATATAGTGCGAGGCCAGGAATGATCGACTAACTCTGGGCCAGATTTTTTTTTCAAAGTATATTCTGACTTCTTAATCCACTGTTCAGATTTGCTATGTGATAAGCTATCCAAAAAAGCTTCTATTCTTGTAATAACTCCTACATCCGCCCCATGTTCATCGGTTTCAATTTCTAAATAAGGTTTACCCGACATCGCCTTATTGAAAAACTGAAGGAGAACAGAATCTGGATTACATCCAAAATTAGTAAGATAGAGTGCCTGAAGTTTTTCGTTTCTTACAATAAATTTTGCCGTTCTTAATATCGTTCTGCCAATTTCCCAATATACCTGTCCCCATTCATCAGTAATATCTATTGAAGCAAGTGACAGATAATCCATGGGAATAGGAATAACATTTCTTTCCCTTAATCGTTCAAGAATTCCTAAATTGATAAAATTGTCATAAATATTATATGTTCGCCCAATAATAACTATTACCTGCTGATTCTCTTTAAGATTACTGAGAAGTTCTTCTCCGCGGCTTCGTAGAGCTGTTAAAAATTTCTCTTGACTCTTAGAGGCTGTTTGGAAAGCCTTTTTTATATCATTCCTATTTTTATGAAATTCCTTACACATCTTAATTAACACTTTTTCAATATGCGTTTTTCCCTTTCTATATTCCAGAATTGGTTGAAGTATTTTTATATTAATTTCTCTAAAATTGTTCATTGATTTTATGATGTATGGTATTACCTGAATATAGAGGCAATTAACTGCAGGGATATTTTCTTGATATTTATCAGGCAAATCTATAATGCTCGGAAAAAAAATATAATCAACCCCCTTTTCAATGAGATTTAACACATGGCCATGCAAGAGTTTCATTGGAAAACAAAACTCTGCCGTAGAATTTTCCAAACCCTGTTGGATAATTATTCTGTTGGTTCTATCTGAGAGAACCACATCAAACCCTAACTCAGTAAAAAACGTCTGCCAAAAGGGGAAAAAATCATAAAACGCCATCATGCTTCGAGGTATACCAACTTTAGGCGTGGATTTGGAACTTCTGTTTTTTGAGTGCAGACATAAATTGAATAGCGACTCTTCTCGTTCAGCAAAGAGATCCGGAATATCTATTCCAGTATCTTTTTCTTGGACATCATATTTCCCGCATTTCGAACCATAAGACAACGGTTTCCCTTCTCCCACAAATACTTTGCTAATCTCACATTGATTTGGACAATCCGTGCATATAAAAGATTCGATTTTGTATTCTTTTTTAACAAGGTCAAATCCCTTAAATTTACTCTTTCCATTCTTGGCATTTTCTTTTGCAATCAACGCACAACCAATGGCTCCAGTCATCTCATGATCTGGCGGCACAATTATCGTTTTACCCAATACTTTCTCAAATGCAGAACATACACTTTTGTTAAAAGCAACTCCACCTTGAAAAAATATCTTATTGCCGATCTTTTTTTTATGAACTACTCGATGGAGATAATTTTGCACTACGGAATAACAAAGCCCCGCGGCAACATCACAACGGTTTACTCCTTGCACTAGATAATGTCCAACATCAGACCCCATAAATACTGTACACCGTTCTCCTAAGGAGACAGGGTTCTTTGCTTCAAAGGCACATTGGTCGAATTCTCCATTTTTTATGTCTAAATTTAATTTTTTTGCCTGCTCTTCAAGAAATGAGCCAGTACCGGCAGCACACACCTTATTCATTTCAAAATCCGTAATAACACCATTATTAATGCATATATACTTTGAATCCTGTCCACCGATTTCAAAAATTGTATCAACAGTTCTATCAATCTCAATAGCAGCTCTTGCTTGAGTAGTGATTTCATTCTTAACTATATCAGCTCCAATAATGTCGCCAATCATATATCTTCCAGAGCCAGTAGTACAGACGCCTTTTATTATAACCTTATCTCCGATCTCCTCGGCAATCTCCTTTAATCCTTGCATTACTGATTCAATTGGTCTTCCCGCAGTTCTCAGATACTTTTTAGCCAGTAAATCTCCTTTATCATTCAATACTGCCAAATTAGTGCTCACCGAACCTACATCTACTCCCAGATATGCATCTTTTTTATGTTGAATATTTAAAGAAGAAGTTGAAGAAATAGATTGATCCTCTACAATGTGATAATCAATTCCTAGTGGTTTAAGATTCGTTCTTTTGACTCCCTTTGGCTTTAGACGCCTTTCTATGTCAGCAAGATCAGTAAAAGCACTTCTCCTTTTTTCTCTTTTTGTACCTACCAATGCTGCCCCAATCGCTCCTAACGTCATAAAATGGGGAGGAATAAATAATTCTCCTTTCTTAAACCCCAAAACATCCTCAAATGCATTTACAACTCCAATATTTGCTGCTACCCCTCCTTGAAAAGATATTGGTCTTGGGAATTTTTTTCCCCTTGCGATAACACTTTTGAAATTCCTCGCTAATGAATAACACATACCTGCAATGACATCACAAACTGGAACACCTCTTTGCTCCAGATGAATCATATCTGTTTTAGCAAATACACCACATCTGCCAGCAATTCTTGCAGGATTTCTAGATTGAAGAGCTATCTTGCCAAATTCCTCTATTGGAATGTTTAATCGAGAAGATTGCTCGTCTAAAAAGGAACCTGTACCTGCTGCACAAATTGTATTCATAGAAAAATCAGAAAGTGTGGTTTTTCCTAACGACGGATCAAATCTCAATGAAATAAATCGAGCATCTTCTCCGCCAATTTCAATCACTGTTCTAATTTCTGGATAATAAAAACTGTTCGCCTCTGCTCTAGCGATTATTTCATTTATAAAATCCAATTCAAGTAACTCAGCTATTAGTTTCCCCCCTACACCAGTGACTGAAACATTGTTGACTTCATCAAGATGAATACCTTTATTCAGAACCGATCTGAAAAAACCTGCCAAAGATTGTATTGGTAGCCCTTTATGACGGATGTAATAATCTTGTAATACGTTTCCTTGCTTATCTAACACTGCCATTTTGATACTAATGGAACCACTATCAATGCCAATCCAATAATTTCCCATTCTATTATGCTCCTCACTTTAAAACATCATGGATGTTGATAATAGGGTCGTTGAGTCAACTAGTTCCATACTCCCAAGAAATTCCCCTTGTTGCCTGGAGTTGGTTTTTAATAAAGCTCTCTGTTTCTAAAAGGGGAATCTTATAGTTTGTTCTATGTTTGTTATTTTGTGTTTTTCTATATCGAGTACTTCCTCCCAGACCGACACGTTCAATTCTCTTCAGTCGCAAAAATCTGTTTAAAGCTTGATTCATTGTAGTTCGTGCTACTCTCGTTTCCAGTGCTCTCTCGCGAGGTGAAGCTTCATCCACAGATTACAAGTAATACTATATAGCCAGTTGCTTCGCAGACAAAAGCTTTTGAATATTCTCCTTAGAGAGTAACTCTACAGCCATCTCAGACTTGATCATAATAGAAATAAAGCGAATCGATAAAAATAGTTTTTATAATAATTGTTTTTTTTCTATCCCGAGCTGGTCATATATTTTTTGGGCTTCTGCTAAGCTGCTCTCAGCTTTGCTTGATTGCATCAAATCCGTGTAAATCTTTGTCATCATCTCATGAAACCATGCTCTAAGCAAAGGATTTTCTGTTTCCTCAGCTATGTGTAGAATCTTTTGTAACGTATCTTGGCACTGTTCAAATTCTCTTTTTCTTCTCATAATCTCTGCATTTAATAGACGTATCCTTGCTTTAGTAACTTTCTGCGGGTCTTCAAAACTGTTATTAAACTCTTCTGCCTTAGAAAGCATCATCTTGGCTTGCTCATAATCCTCCATTTCCAAATACATTTCAGCTAAATAGGTCATTGCCAGAGGAGTACAAATGTAATTCTGCTTAGCAGCGGATTCAATAACTTTCTTTATGAGACTTGTGCTTTCTTCTTTTTCGCCTCGTTTAAACATCACATACGCCTTATACGCTTTCGCTAGACAGATTTGATAATGGCAGTTGATCCGCTGTGCCAAACTGAGGTGTTTCTCGACAGATTCCATGGCTTTTTCATAATTGCCACATATTATTTCTATTCCAGCGACATATCCATGATAGTAAGTCTCTAAGGTCGGTGACCTTCCTGTTTTTCTTAGCATCTCTTTAGCTTTTTCACAGTCTTCTTGAAAATCCTTATACATTCCCCTGTACATCTTATATTCCATTGATAGCGTATGGTGCCAGAATACGTGATCAAAGAACTTATCGTCTGAAACAGACTTTAATCCTCTCTTCCACAAATCCCAGTTAATCTTGTTCCCCATAAAAACATTGTAGCAGATACACGCGTAGGAGACGGCTCCAAAGACATATCTATCAAAACCTTTTAGTAACCCATGTGTATCTAATTCATCTAAAATGTCGTATGAACGCAGAAATCTCTTTGCCCCGGTTTTTGTTCTTCCGGTATATACCCATACGACAAAACTTCCCGCATGCAACATAGCATAGCCAGTACCATTAAAATCAGGAAGATATTGAAAGGCCTGTTCTATAAAAGAGGATGCCTTACGCATATCACCTGCAAAAAATGCAGATATGCTACCAGCTGCACAAAGCTTAACCAAGTAATAAATGATTGTAGAAAAATCTCCGCGTATATTTTTTTTAGGAGGCTGGTTGACTAATTTATCCTTGATTTTCATCTGTATTTTCAAAGGGAGCATGTTAATGAACGTAAAAAGCACTCGCATTATTTTTACCACTGGACGAATATTCGTCAAACGATGCAACTCTTCAGCCTGGCGTTCGCATATTTCTACACCGTAGGGAGGATCGGTAAAAAAATTTATTTCCACCAACCTATCCCGGAGCTGAAACAATAGTGTCTCTTTGTTGGGATAGTCGATTGCTTCAAGTATTTCCAGCGCTTGACGCCATAAAATATTTGCAGCAGGAAGATCGCGGTTACTCTTGAGAATATCACCAGCTTGTATGAGGTATTGCACAGACTTGGACCTGTCTCTACCTCGGCTAAAATGATACGCTAACTCGATAATAACAGGACTTTTGTCTTTTGCAAACCGTTCTTCTATAATAGTACCTGTCTTTTCATGGATTTCTCTTCTCTTATCTTCTTCTAATTGAGCATACAGGGTTTCACGAACTCTATCATGGGTAAAGACATATTGTTTATCTTCGGTCTTAATAAATTGTCGTTCAAGCAATTCATCGATTATTTCAAATAATTTTTCTTCTTCCACTCCGCTTAATGACTTTAGAAAAGATAAATCTAAACCTCTTCCCACAACCGCTGCTATGCGAGCTAATTCTAAAGATTCTGAACCAAGAAGGTTCAAACGCCTCAGAATAGTTGCTTCAATAGAAGTTGGTAAGTCTAATGTGCTTATATCTACAGGTAAAATCCAATAGCCGTGCTCTAACTTTAATTGTTCTTCTTCTATCAATGTACGCATTGATTCGCTGACAAAAAAGGCATTGCCACCGGTAGCAGTGAAGATATGTACGGTAAATTCATCCGTTAATTCTATACGGCCTAACATGCCCTTAATTAATAACCCAACATCATCTTCACTGAGAGTTGAAAGTCTCATAAGATGTGTCAATTCTTCTTCTTCAGTTTGAAAAATGATGCTTGTTGGCTCTACTTCATCATCGCGGAATGCTCCTAATATCACCACAGAGGAGTCTTTTAACTCACGGATACAGGCATTGAGCAATTCTAAACTAGCACCGTCTGCCCAATGTAAGTCTTCAATGCATATGACGAAAGGAGTAATTCTTGCCATTTCTTTTAACCAACCACCCACCTGTTCAAAGAAACGGACTCTCTCCGCAACCTCATCTAATGCTGGAGCAGGTTTATAGCCTTTTTCTTCGAGTTCCGGGATTATTTTGACAAGCACTGGGCCATAGGTATCAAGAACCTCTTTTTTAGCTAATGGTAAAAGGGATCTAAAGGCATCGGCTAAAGGCTGATATGGGGTCATTCCTTGTTCTAAACATTGTCCTTCTAAATAGGGGACTTCTGCTAATTGGACTTTCAGCTTAAATTCTTGGATTAATCTGGATTTCCCCACCCCAGCTGGTGCAGCGACGAAAACAGACTGCCCCTTTCCCTGAGTTGCCGAACTAAAGGTATCTTTTAACTTTTGCATTTCGTTCTCTCGACCAATGAGCTCGCTGCAGTTTAGATAACTTTTCCTTTGTTCTAGTGTTTCAACGACAATTTTTTCACTACTGAGTGGAATTAAGTCATTAAGTAATCCTGCTGTTATTTGATAGCGCTCATTTTGATTTTTAGCAAGGAGTTTTAATATTATCTTTTCTAACTCTGCAGGTGTATCTTTTCTAATTTCTTTAAGTGATTTTGGTAATTCGTTTATATGTTGCTTAATTACTTCAGTAATTTTTGGGGCGGTAAATGGGGGATGCCCCACTACTAATTCATAGGCTAAACATCCTAGAGAGTAGAGGTCGGAGCGGGCATCAATAATTCCTCCTTGAGCGACTTCCGGAGGAAGATAAGCTATAGTGCCTGTTATTTGTCCATTGCTTGGTAGCCCCATTTGGTCCATTAACCCAAAGTCCATCATTTTGACATTCCCTTCAGGAGTAATGCGGATATTTTCTGGCTTTATATCCCTGTGTACTAATAGACGAGAATGAATGAAGTTCAATACTTGGCAAATCTGGATTAAGACTCGATAAATTTGGGGAAAGGTTAGTTGTCTTTTTTTAATAATATCGCTTAATTCTTCTCCAGAAACTATTTCCATAGTTATATAATCATCCCCGTTTTCTAAGACCCCATAATCAAATACATTAACCGTATTTGGATGCTTTAATTTAACCATAGTACGGAATTCCTGTTTAAAACGAAGGTCTGCTTCAGTTGAATCTGATTTAATTGTAGATAGAGTTATTCTCTGACTACGTGTAGTAGGAGCTTTCGAACCTGATATGCCTGAATCCCTTCGGTAATATTGTTTTAAAGCCACTTCTTGCTTCTCTACGGTATCATAGACTTGCCAGATTTTTCCCATTCCACCTTCGCCTAGTTTCTTGATTATTCTATAACGATTTACCAATAGAACGTCTCTCATCTTCCCCTCTTTGTTACTAAAATCACTTTTACAAAACTATAAAACACCACTTAAATCTTTTCTAACCTTATATCTTTTACTGATATGCCGATTTTTTTGAGTAACTCCGGAGCAAACGGAGGCAATTTCGTGTTTTGTTTTTTTGCCATAGATTCTCTTTTCAAAGCCGCTGCTCTTATCTTTTCTCCTTTTCTTATGGCAATACTATTCGCCATAGTCAACCTATCGAATCCCCCTGATTGCCATCTGAAATAACAATCCATGGGAAACCAGTCACAGTCTGTATGGTGCAGTCGTTGATATCCTTTCTGGGCTAAGCGCTTGGTAGGATTTTCCCATCCTAATTCTCTCTGAATAGTTGACACAACCTTATCCACATCCCGCTCCACAAATTGATCAAGATGATAATATTGGTAATCTTTGCCTTCTGGAATCAAGAATTCCTCAATCTCTCGAGAGTTCATTTCTTTAGATAAAACTTCCTTTAACACGTCATTGGTATAGGCGCCGTAATCCACTGAACCAGAGTCATATCTTGACACACCACTAAAAATTATCTTAATTCCAAATGTCAGAGCAGCGGTTTTTATTGCCCGTATCTTTTGGGTATTACACGGCACACATAATCCTCCCGTATATCTCAAGAATATCGAATAAATACGTCTCAATTTCTCCCAGTTGATTCGTAACGCGAACATATCAATACCGAGCCTATCTATCGCCTTCAAGACATTCGCCTGAGCTGTCAATGAATTGAAGCCAACGCTGAAATTGGCTGCCAACACTCTTAATTTTAGCACTTTTGCCAGATAATAAATGACGTATGTGCTATCTTTACCTCCGCTTACCCCTACCACACAATCATACCTACATTTTTCGTTTTCTTTTCTATACCTCTCAACTATTCTCCTTAATTCCTCCTCTGCCTGAGTATAATCAATTTTTCTTCTCTTCTCCCACTCTAAACATACACTGCAAACGCCTTCCCCGTTGAACATAATTCCAGGATACGTATCAGGGAGCACACATCGGGCGCACCTCTTTGTAACTCTTACTTTACTGGTTTTCTTGGGCATCATTACTCTCCCTATCAGGCTCGTTTCTTAAGCACATTCCGCGCATTACTTGCCTTATGGCCGGGTTTTCACTGTACGTTGAATAGGAGCCATTATCATTTCGGTTAAGCTTTTCTCAAAACTTTTCCAAGTCACTATCTTTCATGTTGGTTAGATAGGACTCAATAATCCGGCTCTCCTTACCGCTCATCTTTGAGATACGCTTAGGCAACTTCGCTAACAGGTTCCTATTATAGTCCCTGATACTCATACACTTCTGGCAATGCTTAGAATAATGGGGATATGAAACTTCGTATGGTCTATGCCCTTGCTCCAATTGCCTTCTCGTTTTATTGTTATAAATATACCGACGAAAAACTTCTTTTCGGGGAATTTTATTAGGAAATTTAAGACGGTGTTCGTGTGCTTTTTGCGCTTGGGTATATATGTACTCAGATAATATTTTTTGTTCAATTGTTAAGTCTCCAAAGTACTCCTTATATCTCCCCAAAGCATCATCGGCCTTTTTTACAACCAGCCCGTTGGGAGCAAATGTTCTAACAGCCTTCATCATCACAATAGCGTTCTTGCAGACATCTTCATGATACTGAGCTTTATCGCGACTTAATAAAGGATTCTTTGACTTTTTACAGAATTCATATCCATTTAACGAAACATTCAGTATTCGCAATACTGCCGGTCCTCCAAATTCGTAAAGTTCCCTATATATTTTCTCTACAAAGTCGAGTAGTTCATATCTCTCAAAATTAGGATGTCTTAGATGCGTTCCATATGAATGTATTTCCTTATAACTGCTATCTTCATAAATACAACCCTCTTTCTTCAACCTTTCCCATAATGTAGTTCCAGGCCCTGCAACAAATAAGCATACCTGAGACCACATCGGTTCAAGTTCAATAAATGCTCTTTTCTCAGCATGAATGTTTTGTCTATCATGGTGATCAAACCCAAATATTATCGATCCCAAAGTATAAATGCCATGTCTGTGTAACTGCTTAAATGTATCCCTAATATCTCTCCCGCTCCTTTTTAAGGCAATATTCTTACTCACCAGGATATCGGGATAAAACGATTCTACCCCAATAAATAATACTTGCGCCCCCATCAAAATAAGCTCTTCAAAATCATATTGAGAGACTGAGCTGTTACTCGCAAAACAATAATAATTAATCTTTTTAAGTCCAAATTCCTTATCTTGACATATTAGATTACCCAATTTTTTGGCTTTATCTTTGTGTTTAAGGAAATCTTCATCATAAATTATAAAAGAATCTAGATTAGGATTATCTCTCAGAATCATTTTCATCGTTTGAAAAATCTCTTCAGCGTTGTAAATTTCAATATGTCTTCCTCTAAACACGTGAGAGGTATAGCAAAACTCGCACATATTAGTACATCCTAATCCGCTCAGTATCGCTGCAGAATTTCCTTTTTTGTAATAATCCAACCATGGAATTGCTGAACTAACCAATGGGAGATATTGTTGAATCGGTGCATTAACATCTTCACCAAACAGCTCCCTACAGAACCGAATACCTTCACCTTCACACAAATAATCGAAATACTTCTCTAAACCAGGGTCTTTTTGAATCGCATCTTTTATACAAGCAATACCATAGCCCCCCACAATAACCTTTATTTGGGGGGAAACTTCTTTCACAATTTTTGCCATTTTGATAACCTTGTCTGTAAGTAAAGCAAAACATTGAAGCGCTACATGGGTGTAGTCCTGTTTAACTTCTTCGATAAAAGCCTGTTCTGTAGGAGTTTCCAACACAGTACAAGGAATTTGCAAATTCTGGGCTATTATATGAATGCCCAGATGGTGGGTATGCGATGTTTCTGTAAAGATACCTTGTCCTTTCGTAAATCGATTTGCGCTTCCGTCAAGCAGAGGCTCATTATAACCATAGGTGGGTAGAGGACCTATTGGACAGCTCAAAAGGAGTTTATAATTTTTATTCATATAGATTTCATCCCTCGTATAATATGTTTGTTTTTACTACTTAGGTTTATATTGTAAATTAGGCAGAGACACTCTAAACTATCCTTTAGTTACCTTTGACACTGAAAACAGCAAAAATTTAGGCTACGCTTAACTACTATATACTACTCAGAATTAAAAATATTCTCATCGTATTCTGCAGGGTATCCTTGCGAACGTTTAAACATTTTCATCAATCTATCTCTCACATACGGATCATTCATGGGACAATCACATTTATTGATATTTGCTCTCTCAATCTTGAAATAGGAAGAAGCCCACATTCTTTCTACTATTTTCTTAAGCTCTTCATTCCGTACGTTACCAAAACTAAGAGGTATATAACAACAGGGTTGTACGTCACCATAAGGAGAAACAAAAAAGTACCATCGCACAATGCTCGAACATACAAATGGCACGGTACCATCACAGAATTGTTCCCAAAAAACAAAATTAGGTTCTAACAATGAGAAAAACTCCTTCATCTCTTCCGGTGAAAGTTTAACGTCTTGCTGATGCCACCGCCCTATCATGATGGGAGTAATACTCCTTACCCTTTTTACTCCTAGATCTTTTCCTAATTGAATAATCCTTTTATAATCTCCGTTTTTAAGATTTTGCTTTGAAACCACAGTTGAAATACCCACAGGTATATCCAACGCTACACAGTTTTTGATTGACTGAACAGCTTTCTCCCACGATCCTTTCATTCCTCGAAATCTATCATGAACTTTAGGATCAGCACTATCTAAACTCACCAGAATAAAAGTTAATTTAGGATTAAGATCCTTTATTTTCTTAACAAAATCTAAATCGCTCATTTTATGTCCATTTGTATCAATATGAATGTACAGACCTTTTTTGGTTGCGTATCGGACTAACTCAAAAAAATCTCTATGCAGGGTAGGCTCTCCTCCAAAAAGTAATAACACTTTAAATCCAATATCATCCATTTTATCGATTATTCTTTCTTTAAGTTCTGTCGTTGATAACGGTTGTTTATTTTTTCTTTTATAAATCTGTATCCCACAGTGCTTACAAAAACAATCACACGCAAGTGTCAATGTTATCATTATGCCTTTACCTATTTCAGCAAATTTTTTTATCCCTTGATAACTTTCAATTTCTTCAAGCTGCATATTTCTCCCCTTCTTCAACAAAAATTAATTCAGTTTAACTTAGAAATGTATTTACTATTTATACTAAAGGACTTTTTTGGAACAATTTCTAATTCAACCTAAACTACTAAACCTAAAAAATTTCTCTCTCGTTCGCTTCGCTCACTTCATCCCCTTTCACCTATCTAAAGTTGTTTTCCAAATATTTTATCGAACTCTGTTTTTTCAAACATAAACATGTTATTGCCTTCCTTGTTTTTAGTGAACACTGTTAGAGAATTTTCTTTAATGAGGTAAAACTCAAATCTTACGCTTATAAATTTTAAAGGCTTGAAAAAATCTTTTCTCAGACTCTTTCTCTGACCTTATGCCAGACACATCAGGCCTCAGAAGCATTGCTATTTTAGTAAAGGTCCTGACTATGGAACTCCGAGATGGTTTCCTTCCTCCAGAAAATCTTATTTCTCGGACTATCTTATCGATGAAGCTAATCTGTTTCCTGTTCAAGCCTATATTTGCCACAAGGGAATTTTTATTCTGATTTCTCATTTGTCAAATCCTGTGTGGTCCTGTTCATTCTTTTGAATATTCTTCTTTCCAACTCTACCTTACTTTTAATATTTTTGAAGTTTACATTCAGTCTTATAAAGGCGTTAATTAAACTTCGAATAATATATGACTTAGGAAGTTTATAACCCCCACTAAGCTTCATTGAAATACCCAGGTTATGAAGCCAA
>Ga0209979_1000758_pt1 | contig 39909 bp, 33 predicted proteins | sample AnhtaG_FD_183114 | JGI IMG/M metagenome (GOLD analysis project Ga0209979, IMG submission 183114) | Deep subsurface microbial communities from Anholt, Denmark to uncover new lineages of life (NeLLi) - Anholt_01485 metaG (SPAdes) (version 2) | ecosystem: Environmental > Aquatic > Marine > Oceanic...
TTTGCGTTTGATTTCGGGACCATGCTGTACACCGGTTTTCGCTCTCTCCGTTTGGGCATGAGCATAACCAACATGGGGCCGGAGCTGAAATTCTCAGGCCCGGACCTCTCTGTCGGCTATGACCCTCGGGAGGGTGAAGGCTCCAATTACGATGTTGGCGCCGAACTCAAGACGACCCCGTACGACCTTCCGATGACCTTCCGGGTAGGCATGGCCTACGACGTTGACTTGGGCCCAAAGTCGGTCCTGACCCTGGCCGGGGAACTCAAGCATCCCGGCGACAATGTCCGGCAGGGAGCCCTCGGGGCTGAGTGGGGCTTCTCGGAGCAGTTCTTCCTTCGGGGAGGATACAAGTTCAATTATGACGAAGAAGGGCTGGCCCTGGGCGGCGGTCTGTCTACCCGGATTTCAAACAGCGCCGATCTTGTCATCGACTATGCCTGGCAGGACTTTGGTCGGCTTGAGTCCACACAACGGTTTTCTATCGGATTCGTGTTTTGAGGATATACGCGTCCTCCTCGTTTCCAGCGCCCCGATACAGATACCGGGGCGCTCTTTTTTGCGTTTCGGTTATGGACAATGAGTGTACAACAGTTATATTAGATGCCAATTTTGCACAAATACAGGAGACTGACGATGACGAACATTCTGTGGCGGCCGACTCGAAGAGCTTGCATTATTCTTTGCCTGATTCTGGCAAGTAGTACCGTAGTTGCAGCGAATGAGGCGGTAGAGACTTTAGCCGGGTATTTTGATCTACTGGCAACGGGCAACCTGGAGTCCGCTTCAGGCATGTGGACGCAGGCAGCCATTGAGAGATCGTCCCGTTTTGGTATTGAATACTCGGATATTCCTCTGAAAATTGACTGCGCTTCGCCGATCGTGCGCAATCTCGAGCTGATGCGCAACCACCTCCAACCACCGGCCAAACAGATCAGGGAACTGCCCGGTGGCGACTTTTTCAGACTGCAGTACTCAGCCATAGCCGAAGGAAAGCTGGTGGAGCATTCTTACTATGCCTACTTTGACGGTAGCTATTACTGGCTGACCTACCCTCAGGACTACTTCTGCCGGGACTGGAAGGTAAAAGAGAGCGAGTACTTTCGTATCCATGCCCACCCGGACGTTCAGAAATATCTAAACCCGGCTGCTCTCGATGAGGCGGATCAGTTCGTCGAGCGTCTGGCCGATTCCCTTGATCTTTTACAGTCTGATTTGAAAACCATCCGCGAAAAGAAGATCGAATACTACTACTGTGGCTCAGACGAAACGGTGCGAGAAATCACGGGAGTTCGGACTAAAGGAACGTTCGATCTGCCGTCCAACGATATTATTTCTTCTCTCTTCCCTCATTACCATGAAGTGGCGCACCTGATGGTGAACGTTAAACTTGGACGCCTGCCGCTGGCTACCCATCCCTTGCTGCGCGAGGGGCTGGCAGTCTATTACGGCGGACGGCGAGGCAACTCGTCGTCGGCGCTGATGGGGCTGGGCGCTTTTTTGCACCGCAAGAAAATTGTCGAGATTGATTCCCTGCTGACCGTGAGCAGCTTTGACAGCAACGCCAGTTCAGACATTGCCTATCCGGTGGCCGGATTGTTCACCGCCTACCTCCTTGACAAGATCGGGCACAAAAAGTACCTGGAACACTATCGTGCGCTCTCAGGAAGCCTGGACGAGGTGCGAGCGCTGCCTGACTCAGCCGTGCGAAGCGAGCTTCTGGCGGCCGTCGACATGTCGTCCTGGGCCGCACTGCTGAGTGACTTCAACACGTTTATGCAGCAGCAGACAACAGAACGGGGCCCTCTCTTGCCCGGCCGGATCGAGAATGCTGAGCCCCTTATGGAGGCTGATGGTTTTGCTATCTCAAGCAATAAGGAGTGGCTGGTTTTTGAGTTTACCGCCAACAACTCCCAACCGCCTGGCGGTAACCTGTTGTTTGGTTATGACGCCCGCTTGTCCGAGGCCAGTTCTGTCATGTTCGAGGAACAGTATGTAGGCAAATTGCCGTTTGAGGGACACCGCTTTGGGGTCCGCTTCGATGCCAACGAGGCCGGCCTGTATGACTATGCCGGCAACCACGTCCTTGCCAAATACATCTTAGGAATTACGCCCTCGGATGAGTACTTCGATCCCGACCAGAACAAAATTACTATAAGACTTAAGAAAAGTCTGGTAGGAGACAAGCTCCCCTCCGAGAATGACTGCAAACTGGTTCCGCTCTGATACTAAGTTGCACTCAAGTCTCGTAGGTCGGGTTCTGATCCGCCAAAGGCGGGGAAAAACCCGACATTTGCCTGTACCTACGACCTATGACAACCAAAGAACGGTATCACTCCTCTTCCATTTCCCATATCAGTTCGTTCAGCCGTTCCTGGATGGCCGGTGTGTCGGGTTCGTTCGGTGCCAGTGCAATGAACTTCTTGAATAGAGAAATGGCCGCTTGCCGCTCATCGCGCCTCTCTGCGATAAGCCCTTTGATCAAGTATGGGTAGGGCAGAGTGGAATCTGCGGCCAGCAGGACATCGGCCAGGGAGTCGGCTGTCTGGGGTGCGCCGCTGCGATAGTAGACAATCATCAAATCGGTTTTCAGTTCGTAATCCCCAGGAAAGATCTTCAACGCCTTCTTGATACTCTTCAGCGCCTGTTGGTAGCTTCGTATATCTCGGTAGTATCGGTAGAGGTTCATCAGGTACTCTTTTCGGTACGGCTCAAGCATCAGACAGGTGTCGATTTGCGGCTTGGCCAGGGCATAGCGGCCCAGGTTCATCTGTATCGAGACAAACACCGCCCGCGCCTCCGACCAGTAGGGGTTTTTGGCTATGATTTTGTACAGCGTTCTCAGAGCTTCGGCCTCCTCTCCCTGCGTGCCCAGAGCCTTGACCCCTTCCAGGTTCAAATAATCGGGCGACTTGCTGGGAAGTTTCCACTCCCAGGCATTGGCCTCATCCAGCTCTTTCCGATAAAAGTAGGCGTCCCGAAAAGCAAGGCAGCCCGCCATATAGAATGAGTCGTGTTTTTCCAGGTAGTCGGTCACGTAGGGGTCTGCCTTAGCAATGCGAACGTAGTTTGGAAGATAGCTCAGCGGGAATATCAGACAAACCGCCGCCAGCAGGGCAAGCAGCCGATTGTGGCCCTGATTCTTTTGGCGCGTCACCAGCACAGCAAGAACCAAGGAGATGGGAAACAGGTAGGCGGTCAGGCGGGGATAATCAAGAACGATGTTGTACACCGGGTCCAGAATCAAAACAACGGTCACTCCACCCAAACCCAGCAACAGCCACAGCGGCAGCAACAAGTTGCTCTTATTTGCTGGTACCCTGTACCGTGTGAATATCAGGTACGCCACAACAATGATTTGCGGGAAGGCCAGGAAGAATATCTGCAGCATATCCCCGATGTGGCGGGCTGAAAAAATGCCGTAGTCGGAGTGCGGGAGTTTTCCGGCAAGAAAGAGAACGAACTTGGAGAATTCCAGGTTCTGTCCGGCCCAGTAATACGCCAGCACCAACAGCCCTACATAAGTACCCAAACCAGCCGCCAGGGCGATCGCGTGACCCTTGCCCCTTCTTCTGCGGCCTCGCACAGTCGCGTATACTACCGCGGGCAACAGATATATCGACGTATAGTGCATGAACAGACCGATGAGAACTATACCCCACAAGGCCAAAAGACGCCCGGCGGTAAAGCGGGAGTTGAGTCTGATCGCCATCAGAGCGAACCACATGGAGACAGCAACCACCACCGGTTCAACACCTACAAAGCCAAAGAGGAGAATCGCGTGCGGCCCAAAAAATAGAATAAGAAAAAGGTAAAAGCGACTTGCCACGTCTGCTGTCAATTCCTTTGCCAGTTTTAATGCTGCGATAAGCGAGAGAAGAGTGCACGCGAAAGAAAAGACCTTCCAAGCGTAGACACCGGCTGCATTGTAGTGGATATCGAAAAGGCTAAAGAACGTATTCAACCATGACACCGTCAAGATGGCTCCATACTCGAACCATCGGTAGATCACGGTATCTGTCTGGGCAACCTGAGCTATTCTGAGATTCCCTCCACCGTAGAGAAAAGAATCGAACTGAAAAAGCAGCAAAAGCCCAAACAGAACCGCCGAAGCGACGATCACCCTGAGCCGGGAGTTGAAAAAGAGGGCGATCCGTTCACCTAACGAGGTAAACAGCAGGGCTGTTAAGACCAACAAGGAGAACCATAGGAAGATGTACCAACCTGACAGAGAGTCCCAGTGATTAAATGACCAGTTGTTGTCAAATAGAGAGCCGCCCCCCAGACGCCCGGCAATGAAAATGACAATAACCAGAAGTAAGACATAGAGCGCCAGGCTATTGCGGTCGTTTCTCAACATCGTGGGAAACTAAAAATCCTGCCGCCCCTCAAGCGCCCTTGCCAGAGTGACCGAGTCAGCGTATTCCAGATCGGACCCGACCGGCAGCCCGCGCGCAATGCGGGTTACTTTTATGCCCATCGGTTTGAGCAGTTGGGCCAGGTATATAGCTGTTGCCTCACCTTCTACGTTCGGGTTGGTGGCGATAACAACTTCCGTCACCTCCTCTTTAATGCGCCTCAGCAGTTCGCCGACCCGCAGGTCATCAGGCCCGATCCCGTCCAGAGGGGAGAGACGTCCGCCAAGAACGTGGAACAGCCCGTTAAAGCCTTCGACTTTGTCTAAAGCGGCCGCGTCGGCGGTCTCCTCAACCACGCAGATGAGACTTTTATCGCGGGAAGGATCGGCGCAAATCCGGCAGGGGTCGGTCTCTGAAACATTGCAACAGACCGAGCAGAAACCGACCTTCTCCTTTACCTCTCGGATGGCGTCCGCCAGTTCATAAGCTTCCTCTTTGGTAAGTTTGAGGATGTGAAAGGCTAAGCGCGTGGCCGATTTCCGTCCAATTCCGGGCAGGCGCGCCAGCCTGTTGGCCAGTCGTTCTACCGATGCCACTGATTTGAACATTTGACTGTCCGGACTCAAAAGGGAAGGTTCAAGCCGGGGATTTTCAACCCGCCCGTGATGTCGGACATCTGCTCCGCCTGGAGTTCCTGAACCTTCTGGCGGGCCTGGTTTATGGCGGCAACAATAAGGTCCTGAAGTATTTCAACGTCGTCCTTGTCGACCACTTGGGGATCGATAGTGATTGAGAGGACGTCGTGTTTGCCGTTGGCGACAACTTTCACCATCCCGCCCCCGGCGGTTGCCTCCACCTCCGCTCTCTCAAGTTCAGCCTGCATCTGTTCCATCTTGGCCTGCATCTGCTGAACCTGCTTCATCATGTTGCCCAATCCACCCTTAGCCATTGTACACACCTCCGACAAATATCATTAATATTCATTCTACTTTTCTGATCCCGATGATCTCACCATCTACTTTCTCGAGCAACCTTCGCAATCGCGGTGAGCTCTCGATTAGTTTTGCGACATCCGCCTTTGTAGTGTTCTCCCTGTTGTTTTCCACAAGGGGGGCATCCTTTGTTGGGTCGATGTCGAACCTGACCCGCACAGCCGCCTTAAAGTACTCCCGCAAGGCGGTTGTTATCAGGTTAAAACTCTCCGGTCTTTCGACAACCTGCTTCGAGGCCGCTCCTGAGGCTCCGAACACAAGGAGAACTTCATTGTCGGTGACCTTGCGAAGTTCGGCCATCGCTAATTGTGAGGCTAACATTTGACTCTTCTGCCTTAAAAAGCCCAAAAACGTTTCCCACCCGGCCTTAAGCTGCGCCAGGTTGATGCCTCTGGAAAAAACGGGAGACCCCGATTCTGCTAACCCAGCCTCATCCGGCTCGGGTCGGCCTAAAGCTGTGGCGTCACTTTTTTTTTTGCTCTGGCCGAACAGATCAGCACCGACGCCCGCTGTTTCCTGCGGACTCTGGTCCAGACGCTCCAGAATCTCCTGAAAGCGCACCGTAGTTTCCATCTCAGCCATCTTGATACCGGCCATCTCCAGAACGAGCCGTTCATCCAGGCCGCTCTTCAGGTCATAGTTCAAATCGGCGGCGATTTTCATCAGCCTGACAAGATCGCCCACAGAGAAATTTTCCGCCTGTTTGGTATACGCCTCAAGCTCTTCGCTGGCCAAGTGGAGCAGGTCTGAAGATTCTTTGTCGACCGCTAGGACCAGAAGAATGCGAAAGTGCTCCAACAGCTCGTGCACGAAATCGGCGACGTCCACTCCGGCGTCAAGAATCCTGCTTGACAACTGGAGAACCTGCCGGCTGTCTCTGGCAGCTATGGCGTCGCAGAAATCAAACAGGGTCTGTCTGTCCACCAGTCCCAGCGCCTCAATGACCTCCTGCTGGGTGATAGCGCTCCCCGCAAAAGCCACCACCTGGTCCAGCAGTGACAACGAATCTCGCACCGAGCCGTCTGCCTTGCGCGCTAAAAGTTGCAGCGCTGCCTCGTCAACCTCAAGATTCTCCGCCTGCACCACCTTCCGGAGATGCTCCACCAAATCGGCCACCGACACCCGCTTAAAGTCGAAACGCTGTGTTCGGGATAGGATTGTCTCCGGGACCTTCAGCGGTTCGGTCGTGGCAAAAATAAAGATGACATGCGGCGGCGGTTCCTCCAATGTTTTCAAAAGGGCATCAAAGGCGGCTCCCGACAGGCGGTGCACCTCGTCAATAATGTATATTCGCTTCTTGCCTCCGGTCGGCAGGTAGCGGACGTTTTCTCTCAGGGTGCGGATATCGTCAACGCCGGTGTTGGAGGCAGCGTCAATCTCAAGCACGTCCAGCGAGGTACCGGCAGCGATTTCGATGCATGGTGCACAGGTGCCGCAGGGATTTGGCGTCGGGCCGTCCACGCAGTTGAGCGCCTTTGCTAAGATACGGGCGGTGGTGGTTTTCCCCGTGCCGCGAGGTCCGCAAAACAGATACCCGGAGCCGACCCGATCGTTTTTGACCGCATTTTGCATGGTCCGCGTCACATGTTCTTGTGCCACAACGTCTTCAAACACCTGCGGCCGATACTTGCGGGCAAACACCTGGTAGCTCATAACGCTGTAATATAGGGTAAAATCGAGTGCTGGGGAATCAGATTTTTCGGTAGCGGTAGGGTACCTTTGAGATTTAGTGATTGAATATCAGTACAAATCTGGTATATTTATTGTTGTAGCTATAGTTTTAAGACCGAAAATCGGGGGAAAGACATGTATAAGGCAGCTTTGCTTCTAGTAATCATTTGTATTCTGCCTCTCTCAACTATTGGAGAGACTCTTCATTACGGTGTTAAGAGCGGAGTCACCTTTGCAAACCAGGATTTTGAGTACACTGAGTTTGGTTTACCGGATTTCGACATTCGAGCTGGATGGGATGTCGGTTTTTTCGCTGAGTGGCGGTTGCTACCTGCTGTATCATTGGCAACAGCGCTCCATTACGTTCAGAAGGGTATGACGATCAAGGTATCTACCATGAGTTACGATAGTTCTCCCAGCGGTCCTGTATTCGCCTCTTTTTCCAGTCGTGTCGATTACCTTTCGCTACCACTGCTTGCTAAGTTTTCCTTACCGCTGGGAAAAGCCAGAACGTACCTTTTCATCGGCTCTCGGCTTGATATCAAGATTGGCCAGGACGCAACGCAGGGAATGGAAGTCGTCTACGATGAATTCGAATCCTCGGTCTGGGGAGGCACAATCGGCATCGGCCAGGCGTTCCCCCTTTCCTCGTGTGTCGCGGCGTTGGTTGAGGTTTACTACCACCATGATTTCACAGATGCTTACGAAACTGACTTGCTCGTGGTCAAGAATAGGGCGTGGGGCATACTTGTAGGTGTCGAACTGTAAGCTGAAATGGACGTTACAAAGGAAACTCTCAGGCCTGCCAACCGTTATAATCAAATAAAGCATTTGGTTCTCAAGCGCCGATAGTGTATATTATAGTAGTAGGCTCTTTGACAGGTAGAGGCATAGCCTCCTTTTGCTGACCTCAGCGAAGCCAAGCCAAAAGCATGGGGGTGAACTGGTTTCGACGGGTTTAGCGGGGGGTTGTTGGCGTGCCGGGGTTGTCTGGGTCCCCGTTAACAAACCGGGCAAACCATCAAATGGCGAATATAATTACGCCATGGCTGCCTAACTAAAGGCCAGCCCGTTGTACCTGACCTTCGCCTTCGGGGTTGGGATACGGCGTCGATAACAGAAGGCTCGGCTCTCAGACGCCTTTAATGAGAGCTTAAATAAAAAGGCTGGCCTTGCCAGTGGCCTGTCGGTCGGCAGCTGTCAGGGCGAGAAATAAAAGACTGACTACGCACGTAGAAGACGGCTTGACGTTAAATTCGGACGGGGGTTCGATTCCCCCCACCTCCATAAACTATAACTGACAAAGGCTGGGCAAAGAGATAACTCAGCTTTGCCCGTATCAACCCTCTTACTCGGTAGTGGTCACCGATATCTTCAGGGGACAAGACTATTTTGCTGGAGTTGAACAAGGCGTGGCTTTGTTTCTCACTGAGGTTGTCGAATTCAACCGAAAACCTGACCTGAAGTTTCTTCGCCATAAGCTACGATTTCAACCACCTCAGAGCTTTCGTTATCTTTCGCGCTCAGAAATAAAGTGCATTCAGCACAATACAGCGTAAGTCCTTGTCCCACAATGCGAGTATGGGGTTCGATTCCCCCCACCTCCATAAATTATTATTTAGCTTGAGAAACCCACCATAAATAGTGGGCCACCCCAGCCAAAGCGGCCAGAGAGAAGCTGGATCGGATGATGACCAAGGCGGCCTGAGGATAGTTCACTATGACGAAAAAAACAGAGATATCCAGGACCAAGAAGACTAACACAAAACCGGCTCAGAAAAATCCACTTGATCTGCGTGCCAAGACATTATGTATTAAAGGATCACTACATAGATATAGATGGTGTTCTTGCTGAAATCAATGGCTTGGAATATGAAATTCCTTATATTTATCACACTGACGAGATAAGGATCACAGATGACAGTGAACATCGTTTTGTTCTTCGGGATGGCGAAGGCAACGTACTGAAAATCTTAACGGACAAAATGCTAAGGGAGTATTCCTTTGGCGAAGATGGAACTCTAAAAAAGAAATGACAATCGCATCAACTCGGATTGGCAAATCCGCTGCGCTCCATTGCGGCAGGTGAGCTTAGTCGTTCCGGTGAATTCTGTGCAAGAAGCCCTCGACGAACCGGCAGGCGATCTGCCGGTTGGAGCAGAAAAAGACCGGGATTTGGAAGTCGACGACGATGGAAAGGATGGTTCCGAGGAACGGGTTCGGGTGGGCCCCTGATCGATAAGGATTTCCGGGACAGGTTAAGAAATACAAACCATTTTCAAGCAAGGAGAAACAGACATGGGTGACAAGGGGAAAAAAGATAAAGGCAAAAGAGAACAACAGAAAAAGGCCGCGCATGATCCAAAGGAAAAACGAAGAATAAAAAAAGAAAAGAAGAATAAATAATTGCCCAGTGGTGCCCGGTAACTTCGAATCAAGCAAGGAAGTTGTCTGCCAGTTACTAGAAGAGGCAATTCAAACGGTCGCAAATCGCAGCCTAACCAGTCGTTCAACCGGACGCATCTAAAGCCGCGCCCGGCTGCCTGACGCCCTGGACCGAGGCTGCGCCTGGGATCCGCCCGGTCGATTTGAGAGTGAAAAAACGGTCACAATTTGGTCACAATAGGGTGTAAGTCCTTGTGCCGCAACGTGAGTCGGGGGTTCGATCCCCCCCATTCCCTGCACTCCTAAGCGTATATCCCGCAATAACCCCGAATAACGTGACACCGTTTTGGTCACGATTTGGTCACAGTCTATTGGTGTTTAACGTGGACAGTACTCATGTATGTGCGGGCTTGGGGAAACACCCATCCAACCTATCCAATGACGAGCCCGCTGAGGATGCATTCTAAATGCAACAGCCACCCAGGTATGTTACGAGTTCGAATCTCGTCCACCCCGCATTGAATAGTGCCCCTAAATTGTCTTGAATCGCCATTTCCCCCTGCTGGAAAATCAAATGGTATTGTTACAGCAGATTCCTTGAAGCGGCCGCGAGCGCAACCTGCACCTCGACCTATTGGCTGTCCCACCCAATATCAGGGTCATGAAACAATGTACCTTAAACAATCGTCTTTGATTATTATGAAGTCGTGATGACAACTCTAGCCGGAGGTTTCCATGCATTTAAGAATTCTGCCAAGGTTATCAGTTCTGATTGTGGTGTTCCTAAGTTCCATATCTCCCATTTGTGCCAGTGATATTCATCGGGCAGTCGAGAAGGGTGATCTTCAATTGGTGTTATCGCTGATTGACAACAGGACCGAATCGTTGAATGCACAGGATGAAAATGGAAGAACGCCACTGAATCTGGCCACCAAACTGGGGTTTAGTGAGATCGCTGATTCTCTAATTGGTCTACGCGCGGACATCAATTTGACTGATAATGAAAATCGATCACCCCTGCATCATGCCGCCGCTGACGGCAATCTGGGTATTGTGCGACTATTACTTGAACATGGAACTACGACAATTAATGATACTTCGCTGAGTCAGCGAGGTGGTTTTGTTGGAGGGTGGACTCCGCTTCATGAAGCTTGTCTAAATGGTCATCCGGAGGTAGTCAAACTCCTGCTTGATGGTGGTGCTAATATCGAGGCAAGAGACGGCGTGCAGCGAACCCCGTTGATACTTACTGCTGAAAGCAAAAACCTGAAGGTGGCAGAAATTCTTATTGATCGCGGCGCTGATATCAATGCCCAAGCGGTGAGGGGCTATACAGCATTACTCTGGGGGGCCCGAAACCAGTTCCGGGAGTATGTCGATCTGCTTATCGCAAGCGAGGCTTTCATTTCAACAGAAGCGTTGCCTCAGGCCTTTCAAATGGCGGTAGTAGCCGGCATGAAAGGGCTCTACGACTATGTGGTTGGGCTGGGGTGTAATGTTGCGGAGATGAAACAGCGCGATCCAGGGCTCATCTTTCCTGCCGCGGCGGGTGGTTCCGCGGAAATCGTTGAATCGTTGGTTGAATATGGATTCGCACCTGGGCAGGCAGACCCGAACGGCTGGACGCCGCTCCACTATGCGGCGTCGGAGGGACACATCGAAGTGATCACCTACCTGGTCGGATTAGGAGTAGAGAAAAACGCGCGCAACAAGCGAGGAGAATCCGCCTTCAATCTGGCGTCTCTGAAGGGTTTCAGCGAAGCCGCTGACTACCTTAGGATGAATGGAGTCGACACCGCCGTACCTTTGTTTCCGATTCTGGAGGGGCCGTATATGGGTCAAGATCCACCAGGAGATCTGCCGGAGATGTTTCTCCCCGGTATCGTGTCAGGACATGATCGGGCCCATTCCTCAATCACGTTTTCACCTGACGCACTTGAAGCCTGCTGGACAGAGATGATTCCCCCGGAGGGACGGGTGGCTTTCATGAAAATGGTAGACAACAGATGGACCTACCCTGTATCCGCCGCGATTAACCGAGACCCGTCGTTCTCACCAGATGGGAATCGGCTCTATTTCATAAAGACACGTCCCCTCAAAGAAGGAGAGCTGCCGGGAGGCGACCCTGATGTCAAAGAGGAATATTGGTACGTGCAGAGAACCGATACTGGTTGGTCGGAGCCGATCTCGGTCGGAGAGGCGGTCAACGCGATAGGGGTGCACTGGCCGTGTTCTGTGGACAGAAACGGAAACCTGTACTTCTCCGAATTCGCCGACAAAATGTACTACTCTCAGTATGTCGACGGCGCATACCTGACGCCGATTCGCCTCACTGAATTGTTCAACAATGCGACTCTTGTTGGGCGGAGTCCATTCATTTCACCGGATGGAGACTATTTGCTGTTTTCCGCAAATGACGGTCTGAACATCAGCTTCAGAAAGAAAGATGGAAGCTGGACCAACAGGATTAGTCTCGGGGATTCTATCAATGCGTCACACGAGAATGGCTCCCCCCGGGTGACTTTCGATGGTAAATACATGTTCTTTGTGAGTGCGGGACAGGGCAGACCCTGGGGCATCTACTGGGTCTCCATCGGCTTCATTGATCGGCTGAGGGCAGAGCAGCTATTGGACCAGTAGGTGATGCGCAAGGCAAGTGTCGTATTCTCTCTGCTCCTGCGCGACTACACCTAACTGCCGTTCTGCTGACTCTCTATCTTTGGACAGAGGGTTTTGTCAGGATTTGATGATCGTGAGGCGAGCGAAAACGGTCACAATATGGTTACAATACGGTGTAAGTCATTGTCCCACAACGCGAGTATGGGGTTCGATTCCCCCACCTCCACCAACAAAGATGGAATGCTGTAGTCCATTTTGAGAATCTTATGGAGCCCATGTTTTGGGACACTCAATCAAGTATTAAGTCAGCTAACAGTTGAATTCGGTGTACATCTCTCATTGGAGGTTCACATGAATATCAAACTCGTTCTTCTAGCGTCCTTGATGGTGGGAGCGTCGCTCTTGGGAGGGGCTGGTCAGCAGCCGTTTTCAACATCAGGCGAGTTAGCGGCTCCCTACTGAATCTGAGCTGTTCTTAACGATATGGGAGCGAGCGATAGGGCGGTGCAATTCCGCCCCCTCCCACCTCAATGTCCTTTAGTCAAATCTAGGCCAATGTCACCGCGACGATGTCATTTTACGATTTCTCGAAGTTGTTCTTCGAAGCGACGCAGAATACTGTCCGTAATGTAGTCGGGGTTGCTTATCTGAATCATTTTTGCAACTTTTAGTGCCTTGTTCAGCGGAAGACTGTTACTTCTGACCAAGAATTTCATCGGCTCCAACCCCCAAAGCAGATCGACGCCTTCTTTGTCACATTCCGCTCTTAAAGCATTGTCGTTAGTAATACATTTCCAGTCATTTTGAGCAGCAAGAAGCAAAGTCTCGTGATCGTCGTAGGACAGTTGGCTGCGCGCTTGACTTGCCGCAACGGCCAACTTAAGGTCAGGTGTCTCGACGACGAGTTTTAGGCGTTTTGCTTCCGTCTCAGTTACGTGTCTAACCTTCTGAAGCGTGGCTCTACCAACGTGAAGTCGTCCTACTTGCGAAGAAAACAGCGTGAGTATTCTAATGTCGGATTCCCGATAGTCAATCAACACATCTGCATCAATAATGAACTCCTTAGGTTGCTTGACCGACACTTCTTTCCTCCGCCCAGGAATTCGCACGCTGCCTCATATCATCCAAAGAGATATCGAGGATTTCGCTGGCACGACTCCTTGATATGGTCTTCCTCTCATAAGCAAGTCGAACCAATCGGTCCAGCCAATCGGTAACGAAGTCATACTCCTGGAGTTTCTCCGGTTCGAAAGCCTTGGTTATTTTCTGTTTGTAGCGCTTCTTCAGGAAGATATTGGCCTTTTGCCACACATCACTCTTATACACACCCAAATCGACCAAGCGATACAGGATAGTTTTGTAACTAACGTGATAGATTCGCTTAACCTTGAGAATTCGATCCCAGAGCGATAATCCGGCGGTCTCTCTCCACTCTTTTTCGAATCCATCTTGAGGTATAAGAAACTCAGAGGCAAAAACATTAGCCTCTTTTTCTTGCTGTTCGTCTTCTTCTATGACTTCAACATCATAGGCGTGCAGATGAAGCAAGAGGTGTCCAAGCTCATGGGCCACGCTGAAGATCCACCTTTCAACCGGAATTCTATCCCAGACGTTAACTACTATTGCTGGTCCACCCTCAGATTCGCCAATTGACATTCCAAAGAATGCATCGGATGCCAGGGTATAAGTGAGAACCTTGATCCCATTCGCAGCAAATAGGCCAGTTATATCATGAATCGGTTCCTCTGCATCTAATCCCATACTCTCTCTCGCAAGCCTTGCCGCCTTCACTGGCTTCTCATCGGTAGAGATTTTTACAAGCTTGGCCGGTATCTGTGACAGAGTATACTTGGGTTTGGAGTCTTCCTTCCTTAGAAGGTAATTGAAATCATCAAGCCAATTGGCCGCTTTGGCGAGCACCTGATCTCGCCTCTTCAGCTTCCTTTGGGCTCGGAAGCGAACAGCCTTGAGTTCTCTCACCTGCGCCAAGAGTTCGTGAACACCGACGCCCATCGCGGACGCGACCTTGAACAGGGTGTCCATTCGTGGTGATACTTTACCAGATTCGATCTTAGAGTAAGTTGGTACCGAAATCCCAGATTTCCTCGCCACTTGCGCTTGTGTCAAATCTCTACTGTGGCGCAGGCGTTTCGCGTTTTTGCCTATTAGGGCAGCTTCCATGGTGTCACCTCCTTTCTACCGCAAAATACATATATCAACAATATTCGTCAATATATAAATTTTTCTATAGTTTAATACAAAAATGGTCGGGAAATTGTTTCAAGCACTGGATAGATTGCAGGGGAGTATTCGTCCAATATTGGCCCAAAAAAACGGTCACAATTTGGTCACAATAGGGTGTAACTCCTTGTGCCACAACGCGAGTATGGGGTTCGGTCCCCCCCACCTCTCGATTTATGAGTTTATATCCCCCAATAACGCTGAATATTGTGCCCGGCGGGTCTTCAGACCCGACAGGAGAACCATCACTTTACCTTCTTGGCGATTATCCCACCCTTGCTGCCGACGGCGAAAAGGCGGTCGCCGATAAGACACATGTCCAGTACGTCAAATGACCTCGCCATCAGCTCAGCCGTCCAGGTGCGGCCGCCATCGGCGGTTCGCATAATAGTGGCGTTCGTACCGCCGATGTAACCCACTTCCTCATCGACCATCTCAGCGGCAATGTAAATCTTGTCCGACAATTGATCGAGCTTGGTCCAGGTCTGGCCAGTGTCGGACGAAAAGGCACACATCCCGTTCGGCCCGGCAAGAATGCCCGTCTTTCCGACGATGGAGACAGCCCGTGCCACCATTCCGTCGACAGTCCTGGCCGATTTCCAGCTTTTGCCGAAGTCATCAGAAGAGTGAAGTTGACCAAAGGAGAGCAGATAGATCGGCCCGTCCCGATTGTGCAAGATCTCAGCGTAGCCCAAACCCAACGGTTTCTGTTTTTTCCAGGTAAGGCCAGCGTCAGTGGTCCTGAGGGCCAGACCTCTCAATGGAGACGCGGAATCTCTGGTCATCCCGATCACCAGGCCGGTCTGTGCGTCAAACATCTCCACGTCCATAAACCAGGGGATGGTGTCCTTCAAAGACTTGCTCTCCCAGGTAGCGCCTCCGTCAACGGTACGATAAAGCACCCCGCTTCGTCCACACACAACCCCAAGTTTAGAGTCCACAAAGCTGACATCCTCAAGGTGAATGTCGTCCGCTACCTGAACGACCTGCCAGCTCTTGCTGCCATCATAGGTTCGGGCGCAGTTGCCTTTGTTAGTGACGATAAAGAAGGTGTCCGAATGTACCGAACAGATACCTGTGATGTTGTCCTCAACGGGAGAGTTGACGATCTTCCAGTCCTGAGAAGCGGCTGACGAACAGATGATAAGCAGCGCCAGGATGACTGTGATGAAATCTCTCATACGATTTTACATTGTCCTAAAAGTTATTGCTTTGTACCATTAACGCCGGTATAAGTTCTTAACAGTCAAGTTTGGTCGAAGATACGTTGAGGACGGACAAAGATCAACCGGTGACTTTGCGATTGAGGGAACCGCACCCGTGGCACAGGACGTGTTAGTTGAACTAAACAACGTATACCTGAAATCCGACCGGGGAGGGCAGGTGTTTCGAGACCTATCCTTCACGCTGAAGGCGGGTCGTTCGGCTGTTATCACCGGCGCCGCCGGGTCGGGCAAGACCAGTCTGGCGGAGCTGCTGGTCGGCCTGCGAGCGGTACAGAGCGGTTCCGTGGAGGTGATGGGGCAGACCATCAAACCGAAAAAAGTGAGAACCATAAAGCAGGTCAGAAGAAAAATCGGCGGCGTAGGCGGAATATTTGGCCTGATGCCTTCGCTCACTGCGGCAGAGAATATCACCTTCCCCCTCGTTTTAGCCGGAGAACGCCGAAGGATACGGCGGGAGCGGCTTTTGAAAATGCTAACCGAGTTCTCCTTACTGAAGCAGGCCGGGGAGTACCCGCACTCCCTGACGCGAGTGGAAAACACCCTCGTGCAATTCGCCCGGGCTTCAATTGCCCACCAGCCGTTGATGCTGATCGACGAGCCGTTGGCCGGACTCGACCGAAAGACCTATCAACGGATTTTCGAGTATCTGGTCTCGGTGTCCCTGTCCGGTCGCTCGATGATAATTCTCAGCTCGGAAATCCTCTCCCGGGAGCTTCCCAACACCGACTATTACCAGATCATCGACGGAGTTCTGGTATGAGCAGGTTCGGCCATATCCTGAAGGAACTGAGCCGCAATCTCTACCGCAATCCGGGAACGGCTTTGGGTTCGTTTCTCTCTCTGACGCTGTTGTTCCTGTTGTTTGACTTGTACTGGATAGCCGCCGGCTCATCGGAACGGTTTTACACCCGACTGTTGTCCGAACTCAAAATGGAGGTTTTCATCTCCGAAGAAACGGCCGACTCGACCCTGCCGGCAATTGAGGCCGCGATAGCCGCCACGGAGGGGGTCAACGGTATCGAGTATATATCGAGGGAGAAGGCGCGGGAGGAGCTGAGTCAACTGGTCGGCATTGACCTCTTGGTTGGATATGATACTCTAAATCCCCTGCCGCGCTCCTTTGTTCTGGACTTTTCATCGGACTATTTGACGACCGCTGAAATGGCCGGTATTGAAAGCGAGATTAGAAAGCAACCTGACGTATCACAGGTTTTCTACAGTAAGCGATGGCTGCAAAAGGCGGAGTCGACCCGGAAGACCATCCTCAACTTCGGGATGGCGCTCGGGGCTTTGATTCTGTTGACGGCTTTGATAAGTTCGGTGAACGGTATCCGCCTGAGTTCGCGCGCCAGGGCTGTCGGGTTTCATCAGATGCGCCTGCTGGGCGCCGGAAGGTTTTTTCTGGCCGTGCCCTTCCTCATCGAAGGCATGCTTATCGGCGGCCTATCGGCAGCGGCCGGCTGGCTGCTGATCTTTTATGCCAGGCAAAAGGTCACGTTTACGCAATTTGAGCTTGTGATTCCCACGGTTGAGGAAATCTCAATCTTTTGCGGCGCCACGGCTCTGCTGGGAATAATCAGCGGCTATCTGGGCATCAGGAAGCTTTTGAGGTAAGGGCATGCAAAGCCGTTTAGCTATAGGCGTCTTTCTCCTATGGGCCCTCGTGCCGGCGCGGGTGGCGCCGGCGAATGAAGAGGGCGATATCCTTTTTCAAAAAAAGGACCTGGACGAAATCCAAAAGGAAGTTGAGCAAAGCCGCCACAAGCTTGACTCATTGAAACAGATAGAACTGAAGGTACAAAAAAACGTCTCCGGGTATGACCAGAAGATTGCTTCCAACAAAAAGGTCCTCAGTCGGCTGAACCGGGAGTTGAAAAAGTTGAAGAAGGAAATTGTCCAGGGAGAAGGAGAGCTGGTGACCGGTCGGGAACTGCTCGACCGCGCCCGTCGCCGCTACCTGGGAAGCATCAGGAAGTTTTACCTCGCCACCCACCGGTCCGGGAAGGTTTTCTCAGAACAGGTCAACGACGAGCTTCAGCTCAATCGGCAGGTGGTTTATCTAACGGCGCTGGCCGGTTTTGAATCGGGAAACATTGCCCAGGCCACGGCCTATCTGTCGCAGTCACATGACCGACTGGCGCAACTGACCGGCGAAAAGAAGAAAGTCACCGGCTTAAAGAAAAAGAAGGAAACAGTCACCTCGCTGGAGAAAACCAGAAAGCAAAAGGAACAGCGTACGCTGGAACAACTGCGACGAAAAAAGTCGGCCGAGGCTGACCGTATCCTGACTCTTCAGCAGGCGGCACAAGAAATCGAGCGCATTATTGCGCGGATAGAGCGCCAGCGCCAGGAGTTGCCGGCGGCCGTTTCGGGGCTGCCCTCCGGCCCCTCAGTCTTCGCTACCCTGCAGGGTCAGTTGTTATCGCCGTTTAAGGGAAAGATTGTTATCGGCTTCGGCCATTCTCAGGATGAGATTACCAAGCTGAAGTCCTTTTCGCCCGGCATTACTATTAAAGGGAAGCCCGGGCAAAAAGTTGTAGCGGTTGCCGACGGAACCGTAGCCTATGTCGGTAATTTGCGCGGCTATGGCAATTTCGTTATCATTAACCATGGCGACCGATACTATTCGACCTACGGCGGCCTCGGCAAAACGTCAGTCAATACAAATGAGTATCTCCCGGCCGAGACGACCCTGGCGCAGGCGGGAAAAGAGGGGTTGGTAAAATTCGAGCTGCGGCGTGGACGAGAACCTCTTGACCCTGTGAAATGGATTAGAATTGACTCCTTTTGACATAAGCAAGCTCCAGAGCAAGGCCTGGGCGAACCTGGCAAAGTCCTACGAATCGGGCCGGGTCGCCGGAACGTACCTCTTCCACGGTCGGGAGGGAGTCGGTCGTTGGGCGCTCGCTATTTCGCTGGCGGCCCTTTTGAACTGCGAAAAGCCAAACAAGGGCGATGGCGAAAAGGCACCTTTGTTACCCTGCGGTCGGTGCTGGGCATGCCGTAACATTTTCTCCTTGAACTTTGAGGGGTTTTACTTCGCCCTGCCGATCCCACCTCACAAGAGTTTTGACGAGGCTATCGAACTCACGACCGAAGTCCTCAGCCTGAAGAGGGCCGAGCCATTCAAGATACTGGCGCCATCCGCCAACACCAACATACCGATTGCCGTCGCCCGCGATATCAAGAAACGGCTCTCTCGCAAAGCCTCCGCCGGCACTGTCCGTCTCGTTTTGTTTTACCAGATGGAAAAGATGCTGCCGGCGTCCGCTGACGCTCTGCTCAAACTCATCGAGGAACCGCCTGACAATACCGTTATCGTGTTGATCGCCCGAAGGCCGGAATCGCTGCTGCCGACGATCCAGTCCCGGGCGCTCAAGGTCCGGCTGAGCAGGGTCCCCGAAAACGCGATCGAGAACTATCTGACGGAGAAGTACGGACTATCGGGCAAGAAGGCAGAGCTGCCGGCACGGCTTTGCGACGGCTCGCTCGGCAGCGCTATTGAGATGACCGAAGCTCACCAGGAGGAAGATTCATCACAGCGGGCGGTCGGTTTTCTTCTGTTTAAGTCTCTGTTAAGCGACTCATCGCCGGAGGTGGTGTCCCATATAGCCGATTTTCTGAGTCCACGAGACAAAGGACAGGCCGAGAACCTCCTGGTCTTATGGCAGTCGCTGACTCGCGATTGTGCCAATTACGCCATTTCCGTCAACGAAGAAGAGGTTATCAATATCGACTTTTTGTCGGAGATAAAAAAACTGGCCGGCTGCTTTGCCGGCAGTCAACTTTCCTTTCGGATGGTCGATAACATCAAGATTGCGCTTGCAGACATGCAGCGCAACGTGCATATTCATGGGGCGTTGGCAGCGCTGGCTCTTAGAGTTAAGGCAAACATGTCAGGCCGTGCACGGCGTTGATTGTAAGGCGGTGCTCGGCAGCCGTGGAGAGAGTTAATGGCCGAGTTATACCTGGTGGAATTCAAAGGCTACCGTAAAGAATACTTTTACAATGCCTTTTACCATTCGCTCGAGCTTTTCGATCATGTTGTTGTCGAGGCCGAACGGGGGGAGGATATCGGCCTTTTGACCCAGAAGGTCGACATGGAAATGGATTTCTCGCCGACGGCCAGACCTGGTTCGATTCTACGCCCAGCCAGCAGAGACGACATGGTCAGGGTCGAAGAGCTTCGGGAAAAGGAGAAAGAGTATAAAGAAGAGGTCGTGGACCTGATTCGCAAGCACGGCTTGCCCATGAAGGTGGTTGATGTTGAATGCCAGTTCGATTGGAACAAGTTGACGGTCTACTTCACCGCCGACCATCGAGTCGATTTTCGGGAGCTGGTTAAAGACATTGCCACCCGCTTCAAAACACGCATCGACCTGCGCCAGATCGGGGTGCGCGACGAGGCAAGACGTCTCGGCGGCCTCGGCATCTGCGGGTTGAAGCAATGCTGTAGCTGCTTTCTGAAGGACTTCGCTCCTGTCTCCACCCAGCACGCCCGCGACCAGGACCTCCCGATGAATCCGGCCAAGTTATCCGGCAACTGCGGACGGCTCCTGTGCTGTCTGCGGTATGAAGCCGATACCTATTCTACTTGCTTGAGGAAGTTTCCTTCACCCGGCTCCTGGATACAGACGAAGGCAGGAGAGGGAACCATCGAACGAATAGATGTTTTCCGGGAAGAGGCCATCATTCGAGATCAAGAGAACAACATCTTCCGCAGTCGGGCCGAGGATATCCTGACGACGGGCGCCAGGGAGCGTGAGAAGGTGCTTGCTGCCACCACTGCCGTGGCCGAACTTGATGACGGCTCTCTTGACGATGATGAAGCCAAAGAGGCCTTGAAGAAGTTGGATGACACCCAAGAGGAAGACTGACGGCTGAGTTGTTGGGAGACGGGAAATGTCCAGACCTTTGTACGTCACAACGCCCATTTACTATGTAAATGATCGACCCCATATAGGGCACGCCTACACCACCATTGCGGCCGACATGATAACGCGATTTCATCGCCTGGCCGGACGCGAGTGCTTTTTCCTGACCGGCAGTGACGAACACGGTTCCAAAGTTGCCGAAGCGGCAGCCAAGGCCGATCTTTCGGAAATCGAGTTCTGCGACCGGACCGTTGAGACGTTCAAAACGGCCTGGGAAAACCTTTCAATCAAGAACGACTACTTTATTCGCACCACCTCCAAGCGGCACGAACGGGCGGTATTGAAGATTCTTGACACCATGCGCAAGGCCCAAACGGATGACAGCCAGGACGTCATTTACAGCGGCTACTATGAGGGCCTGTATTGCACCGGCTGTGAAAAGTTTCTCACCGAGAAGGAACTTGTTGACGGATTATGCCCTTTTCACGATCGGCCCCCGGAAAAGCTGAAGGAAAAAAACTACTTTTTCCGCCTCACAGCGTTTCTGCCCAAGATTAAGGAAAAGATCGAATCCGGCGAATTGGTGATTCTTCCGGAGGAGCGCCGACGCGAGGTCTTGGGCTTGATCAACCAGGATTTGCCCGACTTCTCACTTTCCCGCGAAACGGTCAAGTGGGGGATTCCCCTGTCGTTTGACAAATCACAATCGGCCTATGTCTGGGTGGACGCTCTCACCAACTATCTCTCCGGCATAGGCTATGCCGATGACCAGGAGTCTTTTGACAAATGGTGGAACGGTGGAGAGGTCATCCACCTGATGGCGAAGGAAATTCTCAAGTTTCACTGCCTGTACTGGCCAGCTATGCTGATGGCCGCAGGAGTAAAGCTGCCTGACACTATCTTCCTGCATGGTTTCTTTACCATTGACGGTAAGAAGATGTCAACAACCCTGGGGAACTTTATTGATCCCAACGACATGGTGGCTGAATTTGGTCCCGATGCGGCCCGCTATTTGTTGCTGACGCAATATCCTTTTGGCGTTGACGGCGACATCAAGGCCAAGCAGTTTGTCACTCAATATAACTCTGACCTGGCCAATGACCTGGGTAATCTCGTTTCCCGGGTGACCAAGATGGTCACCGTGAACTTCGACGGCGTCTTACCTGAGCCGAAACGAGAGATCGAAGGACAGCAGCAACTGATGGAACAGACGGAGGCTTTGCCTTCGATGGCATACGGACATGTGACGCATTTTGAGCTGGGGCGAGCGATTTCCGAGGCGATGAACCTCGTGCGGGCGACCAATAAGTTTTTTAACGATCGGGCGCCCTGGGTTCTGGCCAGGGAAGGGAAGAAAGCCGAACTGGGCGGGGTGCTGTATGCCTGTTGCGAAGTCATCCGCATCGTGTCGATCATTCTTTACCCGATCATGCCCGGGAAGATGCGCGCCGTCCGCTCTGTTTTCGGCCTGAACGAGAGTACATTGACTTTGGACAATGCCCGTACCTTCTTTGACCTCAAGCCTGGCACCAAAGTGACACTCAAAGATGCAATCTTCCCCAGGCTAAAGGCACGGCCACCGCCGGCTGCTCCTGCGCCCGCACAAGGCAGTGAAGAACGCGCCGAGGGCATTCTTGACATGTCCGAGTTTGACAGAGCCGATATGCGCGTCGCCGAAGTAGTCGAAGCTGAGCGGGTTAAGGGAACCGATAAGTTACTGAAACTTCAGATCAGCCTTGGTGACGAGAAACGTCAGATAGTTGCCGGAGTGGCCCAACACTATTCTCCGGAAAAGATCACCGGCATGAAAATCATCGTGGTGACCAATCTGAAACCGGTCGTCATTCGCGGCATCCCGTCCAACGGTATGCTGCTGGCGGCAACCTCCGGTAAAAAGCTGGTTCTGCTCACACCCGACGGCGACCTTCCGGCAGGCTCCAAAGTGAGCTGATGATCGACACCCATTGCCATCTCGACTTTGATGTCTACAACAACCGCCGAGACGAGATCGTTACGGAGGCAAACGCCGCCGGGGTGCATACGATTATAAACATTGGTGTAGATCGAAACTCATCGGTTCATTCAGTCGAGCTGGCTGACACCTATGATTCTGTCTACGCCACCGTTGGCGTGCATCCTCACGATGCCAAAACACTCAATGATGAAGTCGCTCAGGAAATCAAAGAGTTAGCGCACCGAGCAAAAGTGGTCGCTATCGGCGAGATCGGACTCGACTTTTACCGCGACCTGTCACGGCGTTACATTCAACGAAAAGCGTTTCGGCGTCAACTGGAGCTGGCCGTAGAACTGAAGCTGCCGATTGTGATTCACACCCGTCAGTCGTTTCGGGAAACGGTGGATATTGTACGAGAACATGCATCAGGTCTGGCCGGAGGTGTGTTTCATTGTTTTCCGGGGAGCGTTGAAGACGCCAATGAGGTGATCGCGTTAGGTTTTGTGATTTCCGTTGGTGGCGTCATCACTTTCAAGGATGCTAAAATGGCCCGGGTAGCGGCCGAGGTGCCTCTGGATAAAATCATCCTGGAAACCGACGCGCCTTTCCTGACCCCAGCGCCTTACCGGGGAAAAGAGAATCGTCCCGCCTATGTGAAGTATGTCTACAAGAAGCTGGCAGAGTTACGTGAGACCGATATAGAGGAGGTCGAGAAGGTTGTCGACCGCTCAGCGCAGAAGCTCTTTGGGCTGGTGGAGACTTTCGGGGACTGAGCCATGTCTGTCCTCCGCCCCAAGAAAAGGCTCGGTCAGCATTTCCTGAAATCGCCCGACATCATCAAAAAGATTCTTGATCTGATAGAGCCACATGCTGACCAGACCATTGTCGAAATCGGTCCCGGGCGCGGCGCGCTCACGCTTCCTTTGGTGGCATCGGGCGCCGAGGTTGTGGCCATCGAGTTTGACCGTGACGCTGCCCGATACCTCAGTCGGCGGTTGGCAAAACAAAGCAACCTCAAGGTTGTCAACCAGGACTTTCTGACATTTGAACCCGACCGTCTTGGACTTGCGAAGTTTACCCTGGTGGGCAACCTGCCGTTCAACATCACTTCCCCTGTGATCGACTGGGCCATCAACCACCGCTCGGTGATCGAACGCGCCTACTTCATGGTGCAGAAGGAAATGGCCGCCAGGCTGGCCGCCAGGCCAAACAGCAAAGACTGGTCTCCTCTGTCAATTTTCACCCAGCTTCATTTTGAGGTGGTTCACTGCTTTGATGTTGCCCCGGAGCATTTCCAGCCGAAGCCGAAGGTCACCTCGACCGTAATTACCCTGACACCAAAAGAGAAAATAAAGATCAAACTCTCCGCCCAATTCGAGAAAGTGGTCCGCGCCTCTTTTCGGCATCGCAGGAAACTCCTCGTTAACAATCTCTTGCCGGACATAATCTCCCAGGCGCAAGCGGCACGGGAGATCCTTCGCGAGTTGGGGCTGCCGGAAAACTGCCGCGCCGAGCAGTTGACGACGGCGCAGTTTTTGACATTGACGGAGCACTTGATAGTGCATAAGATATTATGAATGCACAACACACAGATGTAGGGATTGACTGTGTAGAAGCTTATGTAGTTAGTGAACCTATACAAGGAGTGTACGTTGCCTCTTTTATCTGTAAACCTTGATATGGCCGCGGCGATGCGGGAAGTCAGTCGGCTCAATGAGCCGGACCCGGCGCAGGCGGCCGTTTTGGCTGAGCTGGCCGGCGCCGACGGAATCACCATTCAGCTTCGGCGCGACCGCAAATACATTCGCCACCGCGACCTGTATCTTTTGAAAGGCATTGTCAAAACCAAGTTGACCCTGGAAATGCCGCCGACGGACGACCTCATCGAACGCGCCCTCGAGGTAAAACCCTGGATGGTAACTTTTGTGGCTGACCATGCCGACAGCAGCAGCCCTGCCTCGCCCATTGAGTTTGACTCGGCGCCGGTTGATTTCGGCGACGTCACCTCGCGCTTTGACGGAGTGGGAGTCAACATCTGCTTCTTCGTCGACCCGGAGGTGGAGCAGCTCAAAGGGGCAGCCAGAGCCGGAGCTTCGGCGGTGCTCATCAATTGCGCCGGCTACACCGATGCAAGAACCGTGGAAGAAGCGCAGGCGGAACTGGATCGCATTGACCGGGCGGTGCAAGCCGCTTCCAAGACAAATCTCGCCGTTCATTGCGGTCGCGGCATCAACTACAAGAACGTCGCCCCGCTGGTCGAACTGGGGTATATCGATGAACTTGTGATCGGCCATTCAATTTGTGCCAGAGCAATGCTGGTAGGGTTTGAGCGCGCCGTTCGGGAAATGATCGAACTCGTTCGGCTCCCGCAGCGCCCGGAATAGGCTGCTTGATGGACCCGGCCAGCCACAACAAGACTGTATCATTGGAAGTTGAGGTTCCCGTTGACATAAAGCCCGAGCGATTGGATCGCTTCCTTGCTTCTCACCCAAAAGTCGACCTCACCCGCAGCCGGCTGCAGAAGCTCATTACCGACGGCCTGGTATTGGTTGATGACGAGAGTGTTGCCAAAAACCACACGTTAAGGGGCGGCGAGACCATATCTATCACCATCCCTCCTGTGCCTGAAGTCGACATGGTTGCGGAGGACATACCGCTCGACATTGTTTTCGAAGATGACTACCTCGCTGTCGTCAACAAACCTGCCGGGTTGGTGACGCACCCGGGTGCGGGGAACTACTCCGGCACGCTGGTCAATGCGCTGATCCATCATTTTGAAAAGCTGGCCCATGGATCGGGTTATGAACGCCCCGGCATTGTCCATCGTCTCGACAAGAACACCTCCGGGCTGATTCTGGTTGCGAAAACTGATGACATCTACCTCAAGCTGCAGCAGCAGATGCAAAAGCGTGAAATCAAGCGCACCTACCTTGCGCTGATCTGCGGACATGTGCGCGAGGAAGAGGGTGTGATTGACCTGCCGATCGGGAGGTCATTGAAAGATCGCAAGAAAATGATTGTCACCAACGTCGGCAGTCGTGAGGCAAAAACCAGCTACAAGCTGAAAGACCGCTTTCGTTCGTATGACCTATTGGAGGTGCTGCTCCACACGGGGCGGACGCACCAGATCCGTGTCCACTTTTCTCACCTTGGCCATCCGGTTTTCGGCGACCCCGATTACGGCGGCCGGCACAAGTGGCACCGGGGGATCTTCGCCCCGGAACGGCAGTTTGCCAAGCGTCTGCTGGACGTCATTGACCGCCAGGCGCTGCATGCAACGCGACTGGAGTTCACTCACCCGGTAAATGAACAAACTGTTCTCCTTAAAGCCGATGTGCCACAGGATTTCAAGCAGGTGTTGGATGTGCTGCACAAGGAGGGACGGTGAGGAGACGTTTTGTCTCGTAAGTCAAAACCTCTGCGGTTTTGACGCATCTAATTCGAGTAAATATACACCATATTTGGCGTACCGTCAAGGCAAAACAGAGACCTGAGAAGGCATGGGGACAGGCCACATTTTGGTGGTGTCGGGCGACCCCGCCCGACACCCTACACACCCGACAAAGGGCTGTCATGCGGGGTCGCATGACATCACCCCCAATTGGTTACTTCTTAGAACGCACCTTAGTATCCAAAGCCCAAAATCTCTCTTGACAGCGGGGTAATACAACGTATTAATTGCTTTCTATAAACATTACTTATTCTTTGAAAGGACGGTGTTGCGCCTATGAGGAAAAAGTCTGAGATTATCACCTTCAAGGCGGACCAGTCACTTATGGAGGCGTTCAGGGGAATAGAAAACCGTTCCCGGTTCATACGCGAGGCGGTCTTTGCGGCACTGGAGAATGTCTGTCCGCTTTGCAAGGGCACTGGAATTCTGACGGTAAACCAGATGCGGCACTGGGACACGTTCGCCGAAGATCACTCTATACGCGAGTGTGGTGATTGCCACGAGGTTCATTTAGTCTGCGGCAAGCAGCCAAAGAAGCGTCTAAACAGAAGGAAGCACTGTTGACAACGAAAACTCGATTGACAAGGCGACGTGAAATAACAAGGAGATCTGCTTTATGAAGCACTTCCTATGGAAGGGTGTGCTGTTTCTGTCAGTTGCGGTGTACCTGCTGCGCTTCAACTCTGTATACGGAGTGGACAAAGAGGAAGTCAGGCTTAGCCTGTTTGTCAGCATCCTGCCTCAGGCCTATTTTGTCGAGCGGGTGGGCGGTTCGCACATTGAGGTCGAGGTGTTGGTCGGGCCGGGACAGTCTCCGGCAACCTTCGAACTGACACCACAGCAAATGACCAAGCTCACACAGGCCGACGCCTATTTTCGCATCGGTCTTCCCTTCGAGAAGCAACTCGTCGGCAAGATTCGGGCTGCCCTTAGTGACCTGCGGGTTGTCGATACCCGCCGGGGAATCAAGCTTCGCACCATGGAGCATGAGCACCATAACGATGGGTCCGACCCCCACATCTGGCTCGATCCAAAGCTGGTCAAAGTTCAGGCGGCGACTGTGTGCGAGGAGCTATGCCGCCTAGATCCGGTGAATGTAGAAGCATACAAAAAGAATCTGGAGACTTTCAAAGCTGATCTGGATGAAGTTGACGCCAGGATAACCCGGGCGCTGGAACCGCTGAAGGGGCGAAAATTTTACGTTTTTCATCCCTCGTATGGATACTTCGGTGATGCCTACGGTCTGACACAGGTAGCCGTCGAGGTCGAAGGCAAAGAACCAAGCGCCCGCCAGCTTGCAACCCTGATCGATCAAGCCAAAGAAGACAGTGTGAAGGTGATCTTCGTACAGCCGCAGTTTTCAGCCAAGAGCGCCGAGGCGGTGGCCGAAGCAATCGGCGGCGTCATTGTGCCGATCGATCCCTTGGCACGGGACTACTTGAGGAACCTCGAAGATATAGCTGAAAAGATCGCGCGAGGATTGGCGAAAGCTGGGAAATAGATGAAATTGTTAATGCAGCTATGTCGCAGCGCTGCTTTTTTGTATGATCTCTGTCCGGGAGGATTTGGCGGATGAAGGATGAAACTGTCATAGCTATCGAAGGACTCACCTTCAGATATGACGGCGCGCCGGTACTGGAGGATGTAAACCTCACCATTAGTGAAAAGGAATTTGTCTGGGTGGTGGGACCCAACGGCGGCGGCAAGACCACTCTTCTGAAGCTTATATTAGGATTGCTGAGGCCGGTGCGAGGCATAGTACGCGTATTTGGCCGGTCGCCCGGCAAAGCGCGGCCGCGGATCGGGTACATGCCGCAGTATGTGCGGCTTGATCCGCAGTTTCCGGTTGACGTCATGGATATCGTGCTGATGGGCAGGCTGGGCAACGGCGTCCGGTGGGGACCTCATCGCAAACATGACAAGGAGGTGGCGGCACAGGCGCTGCGTGAGGTGGGTCTATGGGAGAAGCAGGGGCACTCTTTTTCAACGCTGTCAGGTGGACAGCAGCGACGTTTACTGATTGCGCGGGCTTTAGCCTGTAAGCCTGACCTTCTACTGCTTGACGAACCGACCGCTAATCTCGATCTCGTTGTTGAGCAGGAGCTGTTTGAGCTGCTACGCAAACTGAACCAGCGACTGACGATCGTCATGGTGTCTCATGACCCGGCCTTTGTCTCCCAGTTCGTCGAGCGGGTGGTTTGCGTAAATCGAAGAGTCGCGGTGCATCCGACCAGCGAAATGGAAGAGGAAATCATGAATGAACTATATGGCCGCCGGGTCCGGCTGGTGCGGCACGATCAGTACAACGCCAATGGGAGATGCGTGTGAATGAGTTCTTCGAGGCGGTGGTGCAACATCGCTTCATGCTCAATGCACTGCTGACGGGCCTCCTCGCCAGTGTCGCCTGCGGGGTGGTCGGCACCTATGTTGTCACGCGCCGGATCACTTACCTTGCCGGAGGCATCGCCCACAGCGTGCTCGGCGGTATGGGAGTAGCGTACTACCTGGCGCAGGTGCACGATTTCAAAAGCATTCACCCCATGCATGGGGCGGTGGCTGCCGCCCTGCTTGCCGCCGTACTCATAGGGCTGGTAAGTCTGCGTGCCAAACAAAGGGAGGACACGGTGATCGGCGCCCTGTGGGCTATCGGCATGGCGGTCGGTATCATCTTCATCTCCGCCACGCCGGGTTACAATGAGAACCTGATGAGTTATCTGTTCGGCAATATCCTTTTGGTCTCAAGCGGAGATCTATGGTTGATCGCAGGGTTAGACGTACTGGTTGTTGCCGTGGGACTTTTGTTTTACAACCAGTTTCTGGCCGTCTGCTTTGACGAGGAATTCGCCCGGGTGCGCGGAATCAACGTGGAGTTTTATTATTTGCTGCTGCTTTGCCTCACCGCTCTTACGGTGGTAATTCTGGTGACGGTTGTCGGGATTGTGATGGTGATCGCGCTGCTGACCCTTCCGGCCGCGGTGGCGGGACATTTCTCAAAGACACTGTGGCAGACGATGCTGCTGGCGACTTTCTGCAGCATCCTTTTCACAGTCTTCGGCCTCGGTATCAGTTACAGCTCGAACCTCCCGGCCGGTGCCACTATCATAGTTGTTGCCGGCGCCGCCTACCTTGTCGTGACCGTCTCCACGAGTCTTGCAAAGATGAGACGGTCATAATTCCCCTATTGCGTAGTCTTCATAAGGCAGAAACCGAGGTGCTTCTGCCATTAATTCAGTTGGCAGAACCGCTACGGGTTCTGCCCTACTACTTTTCCGTTAGCTCTCGTCAAGCAGACGCTCCATCTCGTCAACAAGTTCGCCGAACAGTTTGATCGTTCGGTCGATCGGCTCCGAGGTGGTCATGTCAACCCCGGCATCCTTGAGGATGTCCACCGGATACTTTGATGATCCAGTCGACAGAAACTCCATGTACGTATCCAGAAAGCCCTTTTCGCCTTCCAGCAGCCTCTGTGACATCATTTGAGCGGCAGCGTAGCAGGTAGCGTACTGGTAAACGTAGTATTGGCGGTAGAAGTGGCTGATCCGCATACCGCCCATGTCCCTGTTCTCACCGATAACCAGCTCCGGTCCCCAGTACTTCTGGTAGATGTCGCGATAGGTACTGCGAAGGTAGTCGGCCGAAAGAGCCTGACCGCTTTCAATTCGTTCGTGGATGGCCAGCTCGAACTCAGAGAACATCACCTGAGTAAAGAAAGTGCCGGTAATTTGCCTGATGTAGTAGTTCAGCAGAAACATCTTTTCTTTTTTGTCTTGGGTGTTTTCCAGCAGGTACTTCATCAGCACCGCCTCGTTGCAGGTGGAAGCTACCTCGGCCACGAAGAGGGAATGGTTGCTGTAGATATACGGCTCTCTGCGATTGGTGTACTCGGCGTGCATGGCGTGGCCCATTTCGTGGGCGATGGTGAAGACATCCTCAAGGGTACCGCCATGGTTGAGCAGCACATAGGGATGGGTGCTGTAGGTTCCCCATTGATATGCGCCGGAACCCTTACCCTCCGTTTCGAAGACATCCACCCAGCCGGAATTCAGGCTGTTTTCAAACTGATGCAAGTACTTCTCTCCCAGAGGCTTTAAGCCGTTCAGCACCATTGCCCTGGATTCCTCGTACGGATACTCTTCTTTCACTTTCGGAACCAGCGGCACGGACAGGTCATAGGTGTAAAGCGTGTCGTATCCTAAGATTCGTTTGCGCAGGGCGGTCAATTTGTGCAGAGGGGCAAGGTTGGCATTGACGGCGTCGATAAGGTTATGGAAAACCGAGACCGGGATGTGGTACCTGTCCAGAGACATTTCCAGGCAACTGTTGTAGCCCCGAGCCTTCATGAAGAAATAGTCCCGTTTGATCGAGGCCGCCAGCGTTGCCGCCAGGGTATTGAGGTAGTTAAGGTAAGCCTCATTATATGCCTTATTGGCGTCGCGACGCACGCGCCGGTCGGTCGACTCCATGAGTTTGTAGTACCGCTGCTTGGTCAATTGCAGTTCGTTGCCCTCTTCGTCGATGATGGACCCATAGGAGATGTCGGCATCGTCAAGCATGGTGAAGATTTTGGAAGGCGCCGAAGCAACCGGCCCGACCAGCGCCAGAAGGACCTCTTCTTTGTCCGAAAGGATATGCTCCTTCTTGCGCATGAGGTCCTCGAGGTAAAACCGATAGATCTCCAGAGTGGGGTTGTCCTGCAGAAAGGATTGCAATTTCTGCCTGTCCAGCGATAGGATCTCCGGCTCGATGAAAGCCATCGCGGCCTCCAACTCCGCCCACAAACCGGAGATGCGGTCACCCATCTCCTGATACTGGCTGACGCGGTTGTCCTCGTCCAGTTTGAGGTAGGCGTACACATAAAGGTTGTCACCGATAAGGCTCAAACTGTCGGAGAGCTTCAAACAGTTCAACAGCATTTCGGGGGCATCACCTAAATGTCCCTGGTACTGTTCAAAGCTGCCGATGCCGGCCTTAAGGGAGTTGAAAGCTGCTTCCCAGGCGTCGTTGTCGGAAAAGATGTCCTCAACCTTCCATTTATACTTGTCCTCGATGTCGGATCGCTGCGGTATTGAGCCGGTATCGGCTGAAAGAGCCGAGACAGCCGCCAATGCCAACAGTAGTAGTGACAGAATCACGCCTCTGCTGAGATGGTGTACGAGTTTCATCCTTACTCCTTACCTGTTTTTGGTTTTTGTTGTTTCAGCTTTGTTTGCACTTGCATACATTAGCAGTCAATATAAGCATTATATAGTGTCGATCTATGGAAATTTATCATAAGGAGTCATACGGTTAGGATTATGTTCACTATAGATTTCTCGGTGCGGCTGCCTGATACCGACGCCGCCGGAATACTCTTTTTCGGTAACTATTTCAGGCTTGCCCACGACGCCTACGAGGCTTTCATGGAATCGATCGGGTTCAGCCTCCGTCACATCATACAGGAAGCGGACTTTCTGGTCTTGATTGGTCACGCCGAAGCTGACTATGAAAAGCCTCTGCGGTTGGGCGACAAAGCGATAGTTGAGTTGGAGGTCGAAAACATAGGGCGAACCTCGTTTGTCCTGTCGTATTCTTTGAAAGATGCCCAAAATGGCGTCGTCGCGAAGGTCAAGACCGTTCACGTGACGGTTGATAAAAAAAACGGAGACAAAATCCCCCTGCCTGAAAAGTTACGGAAGAAGCTCGCCGGCGTCAGGTAAGTTCGGTCAATTCGTGGTTTGCCACGAGTAGCAGTTCGCGAAAGTAGCGGCGAGACGGTTTCATATCGCTCTCTTGTGCCGTCTCGGGCCATTTGTAGAAACGGACGGGAATCTTGAAGCGAGGGAGATACTGCTCCAACCGGGTGACGAGGTCACTCTTGTAAACACGCTTGTTACCTGCAGTTCTGATGAAAGCCACCGGCCTGAAGCCGAATTCATCGTCTTCAATCGGCACCACGACTGCATCCGTAACGTCATCTAAGAGGGACAACGTCCCTTCGATTTCTTCGGGGTGGATGTTCTCACCGCCGGAGACAAACATGCTGTCCTTGCGTCCCCTGACGGTCAGGCAGCCGGTGTCGTCAAGGCGTCCGATATCCCCCGTGTGAAACCAGCCCTCGCCGTCGACAGGAAGGTAAACCTCATCTTGCACCACATAACCGCGGAAGAGCGTGTCCCCTTTGACAAGAATTTCTCCTTCAGTAGAGACTTTGACCTGGCGATGGTCAAGCAACCTGCCGGAGGTTAACAGCCTGTCAAGCGAGTCACCCGGACTAGTAGTGGTCACCTGCGAGGCCATTTCAGTCAGCCCGTAGCTGGTGAAAAGTGGTTGGTCACATCCATAAGCTTGCGTTATGAGAGTTTTGGGTATAGCGCCCCCTCCAACTAACAGGGCTGAGAGCCCTTTTGTCTCATCGCGGGTAGGCTTCTTGTGCAGGAGGCGGTAAAGCTGGGTGTGAACCAGTGAAAGATGCGTGATCTGATATCGGCGTATCGTATCGAGCAGGTCCGCATCCTTGTTCGCAATCACAACTGCCCCGCCGCCGAGCACTGTGCGAAACAGAATCGCAAGCCCACCCGCATGGTACAGCGGAAGCGACAGCAGCCAGCGATCACCCGGCTGCACCTTTATATTCTTATTCGACCCGATGGCGCTGTAATAGTGGTTGCCATAGGTGTGCAAAACAGCCTTCGGCCGGGCGCAGGTGCCGGAGGTGGCGATAATGGTCGCCTCCTGATCTAATGAGACGAAATGGTCACCTGATGCTGTCGCACCTGCGCTGGTAAAATCAATGATCTGTGCGACGGGGAGCGTCGTGATACCAAGCGACTTATCAATATGCAGTTGGTTTGTCAGGTCAAAAATCCTAGTACATCCAATCTTCTTGATGTCCTCCCCAACCGTCTGCTGCGGCAGTCGCGGACTGATCGGACAGGCGAGGGCGCCTATACGAAACAGCGCCATCAGGAGAATCGGAAAATCAATAGTGATGGGTGAAACAATAGCCACACGTTCGCCCGCGGCAATATCGGCGTCTTTCAATCTGGAAGCAGCAGACGCCACGAGTTGGTCGTACTGGCCGTAGCTGATGATATCATTGTCTGTGATTAGAGCCGGCAGGTCCTTGTATCTCCGGGCGGCTTCGCTCAGTGGACAGGGAATATCAGTCATCCGCGACCTCTTGCAGTAGCTCTGGTCGGATTTCGTCAAAGCGAACGATTGACTCAGAGAGTTTCAATCTACCCCTTTCGATTTGGAGAGGTCGTTTGAGCAAGTCCTGTGTAAACCAGTCAAGGGTGTCAAGGCCAACCGGTACGTCGGTAGTGTTAAGGCAGGCGGCAAGCTCGGCCATCGCGGTCAAACCGAGACCGGTTTCAAAAGCTGAGCTGACAACGGGGGTGATTCCCATGGAAGTCGCTTTGCGACCAAATTGCATGCTTCTCTCGAAGCCCAGTAATGTTGGTTTCAATACGATTGCTTTCAGATTCGGAAGAGGCGCCAGCGCCTCCGGCGTCAACTCCCGCAAGCTCTCATCCAACGCCACAGGCAGGGGCAAGCCCCCTTTATTGCTCAACTCTGTCAGCATGTCGTAATTGTGTACCGGTTCTTCAATGTAGTCTATCCTGCAGTCGTTAACCTCACGCGCAAAAACAAGAGTGTCCTCGACACTCCAGGAACGGTTGGCGTCCAGCCGCAGCGCGACGTCGTCGCCGATGCGCTTGCGAACTTCGCGTGTAAGTTGGATGTCTTCGTGTAACGGACCTTGCCCCACTTTCAGTTTGGCTGCTTTGTAACCCTCGCCACGAAGCCTGGCAGCTTTGTCGAGGATTTCAGCAGGAGAGCCGGATAATAACCCGTTGATCGAAATGGAATCACGAGACCTATCCGAGATGAGTCTGCGCAAGGGGCACTGACGATTGTCGGCGATAACGCTCAGGACCGCCGTCTCGAATCCGAACCGCACGGATGGAGCAAGGTCATACTGCTCTAACCAGCGTGCGAAACCGCCGGATAACTCCTCGAGGTTTTCCGGCATTTCCGTCCCCTTCAGCGCATAGCGTAAAGACAGCAACTGCGATTCGACAACGGTCAGTTCTTCGGCGCTCAGGTTAGGCAGCGGAGAGGCCTCGCCCAGACCGGTGTAGCCGTATTCGTCGGTGAGTTCTATAACCAGACCAGACCTCTCCGTTAGTTTCGCATCTTTCACAGTCAGTGGTCGAGCAAGAGGAAGCGTGAATCTGAATAAGTTGAAGCTTATAATCTTCACAACAGCCACCCGACCGAGAAGATTACGCTGTACAAAAGCAGCAACATTCCGGTGGCGGCCAGGACGTTATTCAGCGCCGGGCCGTCGGTTTTGCCAAGCAACGTCTTAAAGGCAGGAACCGCCGCCAGCAGCACCAACACCGTCAGTGACGAATAGAAATGTCGTTGCGTTGTGAGGCAAAACAATACTGGCAGTACGGAAGCAAGAGCAATTGACACAAAGTACTGCGTACGGGCGAAGGTTCTTCCAAAGAGCACCGCCATTGTCTTTTTGCCGGCAAGTCTGTCGGATTCTATGTCACGAAGATTGTTCACCGTCAGTATCGCTACCGAAAAGAGGCCGGGTGGCAAACCGGCAAGCAGTACGATTGAATTGATGTCCAGCGCCTGTACGTAGTAGGTGCCGCCAACTGCTACCGGCCCGAAGAAAACCAGCACAAAGATCTCTCCCAGGCCATGGTAGCCAAGCGGGTACGGTCCGCCGGTATACATGATCCCTAAAAGAATTGACAGCAGGCCGATAACCGCTATCGGCCAGCCACCTCGCCAGACAAGGTAGATTCCAACCAGCAAAGCCAGTGAAAAGGCAATAATGGTGGCTGTCCTCATGGAGTCTGGTTTGATAAGACCGGCCTGTGTCATTCTTGTGGGACCAAGGCGTTCGTGTTGGTCGGCTCCTTTCTTGAAGTCAAAGTAGTCGTTGGCAAAGTTGGTCCCGATTTGAATTAACACCGCCCCAACCAGAGCCGCCAGCGCCGAGGGCCAATGGCCCGCTTTGGCTTCGAATGCCATAGCCGTACCGATCAGCACCGGGGCCACCGTCGCCCACAGCGTCTTCGGGCGGGCGGCAAGGATCCAGATGCGAAGTTTGGATTCAGACATAAGAGGCTATTTCATAAGTGTTGTATAACAGAAAGTCTGTGCCGTGGTCATTCCTGCGAAAGCAGGAATCCACAGGTGCGTTCGTCCAGTGTTGACCAACTGGATTCCCGCTTCCGCGGGAATGACGGGCTTCGTTGTATGCTGCACCACAATTCCACTGAACTTTGACATGACCTTGAAAATCCGTTTTGGGCAACAATCCCACAAGTGCATCCTGCTACCTACGGTTGACGAGGGAACTTAGAGAAGTCGGGCTTCCGTTTCTCATTGAAGGCGTTGCGTCCCTCCTGCGCTTCCTCGCTCATGTAATAGAGCATAGTGGTATTGCCGGCCAACTCCTGCAGGCCGGCCTGGCCGTCACAGTCGGCATTCAGAGCCGCCTTGAGACACCGAATGGCAGTCGGCGAATTGGCCAGAATCTCCCGGCACCAGTTCACCGTCTCTTCTTCAAGCTTCGCAAGGGGAACGACAGCGTTGACCAGCCCCATCTGAAGCGCCTCGGCAGCGCTGTACTGACGACAGAGAAACCAGATTTCCCGCGCCTTTTTTTGTCCGACCACACGGGCCAGATAACTTGCACCGTAGCCACCGTCAAACGAACCGACTTTCGGGCCGGTTTGGCCAAAGATGGCATTGTCCGCAGCGATGGTCAGGTCGCACATCAGGTGCAGTACATTCCCGCCGCCGATGGCATAGCCGGCTACCATGGCAATAATCGGTTTGGGGCAGGTGCGCATCTGCCGCTGAAAGTCCAGCACATTGAGACGGTTGACCCCCTTCTCATCGGAGTAGCCGGAGTCACCGCGGATTCTCTGGTCGCCGCCGGAACAAAACGCTTTATCACCCTCACCCGTCAAAATAATAACCCCCACTTGTGGGTCTTCGCGGGCGTCGGACAGCGCCTGCGACATTTCATGGACAGTCAGAGGGCGGAAAGCATTGCGCACCTCGGGGCGGTTGATTGCTATTTTCGCTATCCCTTCCGCCTTGTGGTACTTTATGTCAGTGAACTTACCAGCCTCGATCCACTTGAAAGCAGCCATTATCTACCTCACTCTTATGAAGACAAAAAACCCTTTACTGTCCGGGCATATTCTTCCGGTTTCTGCCAGTGCACATTATGCCCGGCGCCTTGAACGATACATATTGACGCTCTCGGACACTTCGGCGCCATTTCAGCGGCAATCCTTTTGAATTTATCATCCTTTTCCCCTACGATCAACAGCAAGCAAGCCTGTATTTCGTGAAGTTGCCTCCATAATGACGGTTGAGCGCCCGCTCCCATCATCCGCAGCGAGGTGGCGAGACCGGTGGCGGGGCCAGTGGCAGAGCCACTCTTATTATTGTTCATTCGGTTGGCCAGCAGTTGGACAAAACGCCGCTGCTCCTGCTTTAGCATTGCAAACAACGGTTGGTCGTACCATTCCTTCAGGAACTGTTTAAGTGAACCTGTTTCGAGCCGTTCGGCCAGTATATTGTCGTGTGCCCGGCGGTCTTGTCTTTCCTGTTTTGTTTTGAGGCCGGGCGAGGTCGACTCCAGTATGACCCGGTCGAACCGATCAGGGAAATTAATGGCCATGTACAAAGCCAGTCTTCCACCCATGGAATAGGCGACGATGTTGCATTTACCAATGCCGAGGCTATCCAGAAAGTGGACAAGTCCGTTGGCACAGTTTTCCATCCGATACGTTTCTTCCGACCCATTCACAACCGTTTTACCATGGCCGAGGAGGTCAACGGAGATACACCAATAGTCTTTTGAAATAAAAGGAGTGACACCACACCAGTCCTGGGCACTGCCGAGGAAACCGTGCAAAAAGAGAACCGGCGGGTTTGATTTGTCTCCAGCCTGTATAAAGTGAAAGGTGTAGGGAGAGTTCATGATTGTCTAAAGGTTGTTCAGCGCGGAGATGATCTTCTCTTGCACCACTTGATGAAATCTGTAGTTCTCCGCTCGATCGCTTTTGATTTCAATAATGGCCGAACGGTTCTCATTCTGTGCTGACAGGTAGGAGCTGATAAATGACTCTTTAGAGTCAGGGCAACAGTAATCAAGGCCGAACATCTCGGCTGCCTTATCAAAGCTGAGTCCATGCGGCGTTCCAAAGAAAGGCTCAAACGCTTCTTTTACCTGCGCAATCGGCAAGAAGGAAAAGAGACCTCCGCCATCATTGTTTATCACCACAATAACAAGGGGGTGGGGGTGCGCAGCCGATTTAAGCAGCGCGAGTGAATTCACATCGTGGAGGAAAGCTAAGTCCCCGATCAATAAAGTCACGGGTTTGTTCAAGCCGCAGGCAAATCCGGTCGCGGAGGCGATGATGCCGTCGATTCCGCTGGCGCCTCGGTTGCACGCGACGGTCACCACTGAGCCATGGGGGGCGGCGTACATATCCATATCCCGAATCGGCATACTATTGGACACAAAGAGCCCGGAGTTTTGCTGAATATTCTGCGAGATCAATCTGGACACTGACGGTTCGCTCATGCGATCATCATCGTCAATCACTTCATGCAGGATTCGTCCCACGATATCTGAGGCAGTAGTAAACTGCTCAAGCCACGGGCGATTTGCTCGCGGTTGTTCTATGAGCGCCAGTAATTGTTTGCAGAACTCTTCTACATCCGCCTCAATGCGCATGGTCACCCGGTGGCTTGGATCATACCGCCACGGGTGGCCAGCCACCATTATGTATTCTGAGAGGCGGTTCTTCTTCAAGAACTGCTGCAACCGCTTTGAGGTGGGAATGCTTCCGAAATGCACTACGGTCAGAGGCTGGCAACTTTCAGCAAATTCGTTTGACAACAATACCTGGTCATAATAGGCAATAAGATTGTCACTTGTGACTCCCAACCGCAGGCCGGAGGAGATATCGGGAAAAGTAGGCCAGTTGAGGTGGCAAGCCACCATTTTGACTGCTTCTTGTTCCTCACTATTGCGCAGCCTGCCCACCACAATAATCCCCTTGTCAGCCTCACTAATGATCGTGGTTGCTTTTGCGACAGTCTCGGCGTCTGGAGCGCTGGGAACATACATATATTCCGTATATGGGCTTTGATCTTTCATCCACCTTTTGATGCCGGACAGGTGACGGGCGAAATCTTTTTTTGGTCCGATCGGCGCCAGGGGTTCGCGGAACATACAGTTGATATGCACCGGCCCGGCGGGCGGGCGGGTTGCCCGGTAGACAGTCTGATCAACGGTTGTGAGCACAAACCCCGGCTCAATGTCCGCATCAGGGCAGGGCAGATCACAAAACCAGCGCACATAGCCGCCATAGAGCTTCACCTGGTCAATCGTTTGATTGGCGCCGGTGTTGCGAAGTTCAGGCGGTCGGTCAGCGGTGAGGACAATGAGTGGCACCATATCCATCGAAGCTTCGATTACTGCCGGCATGAAATCGGCCGCAGCCGTGCCGGAAGTGCAGATCAGCACTGCCGGGCGACGGGTGGCGCGCGCGTACCCCAAAGCATGAAAGGCCGCCCCTCTTTCATCGTAATGGATGACACTGTGGGCTTTCTTGTTGCGGGCTATCGACACCGTCAGGGGAGAGTTTCGAAAACCGGGTGACAGACAAAAATAGTCGACCCGGTTGCGTACCAGTTCCTCAACAATCAAGCTTGTCCAGAGAGCATTGAGGTTGGAGAATTCAGTCAACATTACGCAACGAAAACCTTAGTGAAACCGCTGAGTTTGTTTTCAATCTCCCGCCACTCGCTTTCGGCAGTGGAACCTTTTACAATCCCGGCCCCGGCAAACAGATGAAGTTTGTCGCCTGCGACCAGGCCGGAGCGAATTGCTACCGCAAACTCAGCCGCATCGTACCCAATCCAGCCCACCGGCCCGGTATACCACCCCCGGTCAAACGGTTCCAACTCATCTATCCTTTTCACTGCTCGGTCGACAGGGTACCCGGCTACTGCCGGAGTCGGGTGCATGGCAGCCAGTATGTCGGCGTCGGATACATCGGAGACAAGCATCCCATCAAAGTGCGTTATCAGGTGCTGGACTGTAGCCAGTTGCAACAGCGACAAGTCGCCTTTGTGTATCCCAGTTTCACACAGGCGCCTCAACCTCTTCTCCACATGAGTGGCAACGTACTGGTGTTCTCGAAGGTCCTTTTCCGATCGCAGGAGTTGTTCCCCCAGAGCTTTGTCGGCGTCCTTAGACATCCCTCGGGGACGGGTGCCGGCGATGGCCTCGCTTCTTATAGTTCGTTTGTGGCGCTGATATAGTCGTTCCGGAGTGGCACCGATAAAAGCAAGACTGTCGCCAAGTTGGAAGCTAAAATGACAGCATCCGGGCGTTACCCGCTGTAATCGCTGCAGGAGTCGGATCGGGTTCAACGGCGCCGAGAGTTCAAATGATGCCTGCCTTGCCAGCACCAGCTTTTCCAGCTCCGTTGTGTTAATTGATAAAAGGGCAGCTTCAACCATCGCGTTCCATTCTTCCCTGTCGGGATGGTCGGAGCGTGCCGTTATGCTGGGGAGTTCTGTGTCATTCGATTCAATAAGAGAGACGATGCTTCTGAGTTCCTCAAGGACGACATCTGCACTGGGTCTGTCGTTCCCGAGGACGACGTTACACGCGAGGTAGGTTCCATCGGATTGACGGTACAATTCAAAGCGGGGCATGACAAACCGATAACTGCCAAAGTCCTCCCACGGTGTGTCATGGAGACTCTCGTTCTTCTTGCTGAATCTAAGGCCGCCGTAGTAATGTAGATTCTCATTACCGCCGACAAGGAGCTTGTTCAAACGAGTAAACAAGAGATCGTGATCAATCTCACCTTTACCTGTCACAACATCGGCCATCCCGATGCCTGCTATCTCGAACTTGCCCTCCCGGTTTGACCAGTACGTTTTCACACGGCTCTTCTGAGCAGCAAGCCATGACAGGGGCGAGGTATCGTTCACGCGAACCTCTAATCGGGCCACGACTGGTTCAGTTCCAGTGTGAAGAGATAAGGCACGTGAGGTAATAGCATCCCTGATGCTGTCCGCCATCAGCA
>Ga0209979_1000759_pt1 | contig 39895 bp, 40 predicted proteins | sample AnhtaG_FD_183114 | JGI IMG/M metagenome (GOLD analysis project Ga0209979, IMG submission 183114) | Deep subsurface microbial communities from Anholt, Denmark to uncover new lineages of life (NeLLi) - Anholt_01485 metaG (SPAdes) (version 2) | ecosystem: Environmental > Aquatic > Marine > Oceanic...
TCCTAATATCCAAATTCAAAACTCAAAACTCTTTTGGTCATTTGGATTTTGGTCATTTGATATTGTTTAGTATTTCGGATTTAGGATTTTGAATTTTGACTTTCCCGAGATTGCCACGCCTTCGGCTTGCAATGACAAAAAAGGGGGCTCGCAATGACACCTCCTTTCTGTCATTGCGAGGAGCGATAGCGACGAAGCAATCTCGTTGCTGATAGTCCCTCGGCTGGTGGGAGGCAGATAGAGGGAAGGGGGAATTCTGCTGGCAATGACAATAGAAAAAGCCTCGCAATGACCGCCTTACATCATTGCGAGGCAGGGTATAGAAACGGGCTTGATGATCAGACCTCGATTTTCCCTTCCTTCATCGTATCAGTGGGTTTAAACACTCCCACGTTAAATCTCTGAGCAAGAGCTTCACATCTCCTGGTCAATTCAGCATATCCTATGCCCTTTGCAAGCTGGAAAGGTCCGAAGCCTCCTCCTCCATTGATTATTGCGGTATCAATATCGGAGGCGCTCTTTGCTACTCCCTCGTCAAGCAGTTTCGTTGCTTCATTTACCTGCAAGGCAATGAGGTCATTCACACTGAACTCTTTAGTAGCCTTTGAGGTATCTATTGTAGGTCTACCTGCCGACCAATCGTAAAAGCCTTTTCCGGTCTTCTTCCCGAGTTCGCCTGCGTTAACCTTCTGTTCAAGTGCTGTTCCTCTATAATCCGTAGAAAGCCCATCGTGGAGATACTTGAGCGAGTGATAAGCGATATCAATTCCTACGAAATCCAGCAGCTCATAAGGAGCCATAGGCATCACTGCTTTGAACGCACCATCAAACTCCTCCGGAGATACAATTTTTTTCTCCAGTATTAGCTCAAGCAAAAGCATGACGGGGGCATTTACTCTGTTGTAAATGAACGAAGGAGAGTCTTTCTCAACCCTGACTGGAGCCTTGTTCATGTTTTTCGCTAAGTCATATGTGACCTGCATGGTCTCCTCGCTGGTCTTTTCTCCCTTTGTCACCTCAACGAGCTTCATCCTGACGGCAGGGTTAAAGAAGTGCATTCCGACAACCTTGTCCGGCCTGTTCGTCGCTTTTGCTATCTCGGTGATGCTCATGTTCGAGGTATTTGTCGCAAGAATGGTATGCTCTGGTGCAAACTTATCTAGGTCCTTGTAAACTGATTTCTTAATATCCATGACCTCAGGAACTGCTTCAATCACAAAGTCAGCATCTTTAACCGCTTCCTCTATGCTAACAGTTGTCTCGAGCCTGTTTAGCATCTCGTCCCTTTGTTCTGCGGTTATCTTTCCCTTGGCAACAAAAAATCTCTCCAGGCTGTCCTTAATCCCCTGGGCGCCTCGGTCAATGAACCTCTGCTCGATATCCCTCATGGCTACCTTGTAGCCGCTCATCAGTGCAACCTGGGCCATCCCGTGCCCCATATCTCCTGCACCCATTACCGCTATCTTTTTAATTTCTTCGACCTTCATTCTGACCTCCTTCTTAATTTATACTGTTTATTCCCCCTTAAATTGGGCCTCTCTTTTCTCCAGGAATGCTGTCATTCCCTCTATAGCATCCTTTGTGCTTGACACCATGTTGAGGTTTTTCCCTTCGACCTTCAGTCCTTCCTCAAGTGTTGTTTCGAGTCCGACGGTGACTGATTCCAGAATAGCTTTAACGGCAAGCGGCGCCTGTTTTGCCAATCTGTGGGCAAGGTCCTTGGCATCATTCATTAATTCCCCCGGTTGAGAGACCTTGTTGATAAGGCCGATATCCAAAGCTTCAGGAGCATTTATTCTCTTTCCGAAAATGAGCATATCCATTGCCCTTGTTTTCCCGATTAACCTGGGCATCCTCTGTGTGCCACCCCAGCCAGGAATAATGCCGAGGTTGACCTCAGGGCAGCCAATCTTGGCCTTCTCCGTACCGACCATGACCCTGAAATGGCAGGCCATCGCTAGCTCACAGCCACCTCCTAAGGCATAGCCATTCATCGCAGCGACCACGGGCTTGGGATATCTTTCGATTCGAGTAAATACCGCCCGCCCCTTGTTTCCAATCTCCGCTGCCCTTGCTGCCTCGGTAACGTCAAAACCGGCTGAAAATCCCTTCTCACCAGCACCGGTGATAATCAATGCCCGTACCTCTTTATCCTCCTCGAATTGGTCCAGTGCCCTATCAAGGTCCTCGAGCAGTGCGAAATTTACTGCATTAGCTGGCGGTCGGTTCAGAGTGATTATCCCGATGTTACCTTCCTTCTCCACAATTATAGTTTCATAAGCCATCCTATCTCTCCTTTTTTGCTCTACTCTATATCTTTTCGATTATGGTTGCAGTACCCTGTCCACCACCGACACAAGGCGTGGCAAGACCAAATCTCCCCCCTTCCACATCCAGTATCCTGGCCAATGTTCCTACAAGCCTTGTTCCGGTAGCACCAAGTGGATGACCGATTGCCGTGGCGCCACCCTTCACATTCACTTTATCGGGGTCTATCCCTAACTCTTTTATGGCGTTGATTGTGACAATGGCAAACGCCTCGTTGATTTCCCAGAAATCAATATCCTTAACCTCCATCCCGACATGCTTTAGAGCTATTTTGCTTGCTGGAATTGGGCCCAATCCCATGACGCTTGGGTCAACGCCAGCCCATCCCATGGAGATAATTTTAGCTAGAGGTTTAAGCCCGGATGCCTTTGCCTTTTTCAGTGACATCAGCATCATCATACATGCTGCGGCGTTTAGCGGAGAGGAGTTCCCCGGGGTTATGCTCCCGTCTGCTTTAAAAGACGGCTGCAACTGGGCAAGAGCTTCCATAGTTGTGTTGGGTCTGATGCTCACATCACGGTCGATGACTTGCTTTGTGCCGTCTGGCATTGTCACTTCGACGGGCATTATTTCGCCTTTAAAAAACCCCTCTTCCAGTGCCTTGGCGGCCTTTTGATGACTCCCCAATGCCCACTTGTCCATATCCTCTCTGGTGAAATCGGTCTGGTCGAACAATTTTTCCGCAGTGAGGCCCATATTGTATGTCGTCATCATCTCGTATTTGGCATACTCTGGTTCTGAAAACAATTTTGGATTTGGCTCCACTTTTATTTTGCTGGGGTCAATCCCAGGTCCCGGCATGGGATTGTGCGTCATGTGTTCAATCCCACCTGCAATGACGATGTCTGAATATCCAAGCATTATCTCCATAGCACCTTGATGTATGGTGGACATCGCCGAGGCGCACTGCCTGTCGATTTGCTGAGCGGGAACGTTAAATGGCAATCCTGCCAGAAATACAATGTTCCTTCCTCCATAGAGCCACTGTTCGCCTGTGGGGAAAGCTGTTCCAGTTAGCACGTCGTTGATTTCCTCTGGCTTAATTCGGGTTCTCTCAACAAGCTTCTTTATCAACGTCGCGGCAACATCGTCCATCCTCAAGCTGTTGAACACATCCCTTTCTGGCTCTCTTGGTCTCGACCTTGAAAATGGCGACCTTAGATAATCAACTATTACTGCATCTTCCATGGAAGCTACCCCCTTTTAAAATTTTAAAAACCTGAGTTGCAGTATCCGCCCGATTATATATCTGGGCAAGGTTAATGTCAATGAAAAAGGAAACCCCGAACAAAATCAAAAAACAAAGATAAAAAATTAAAATTACAATTCAGAAGCTATCAGCTATCAGTCTTCAGTCATTAGTCATTAGTCATTAGCTGACCGCTGATTACTGATTACTGACTGCTTTGTCATTTTGCATTTTGATTTTTGAGTTTTGACTTTGCTGGGATTGCCACGCCTTCGGCTCGCAATGACAGAGGGGGTCATTGCGAGGCACGTGAGTGCCGAAGCAATCTCCAAATTAAATCCTAAACTCAAAGCACTAAATTCTAAACAAATCCTAATATCCAAGTTCAAAACTCAAAACTCCTTTGGTCATTTGGATTTTGGTCATTTGATATTGTTTAGTATTTCGGATTTAGGGTTTAGAGTTTTGCTTTTCTGCTTTCAGCTATCAGCCTTCAGGTTTATATTGACCGTTTTTTCATTTTTGCTCTGTCATTTTGCATTTTGATTTTTGCTCTTTATCTTTTCATGAATTGTCGCCAGCATTATACTTAGCGAGTATAAAAATTTTGTAGTTGCCTGATTCATCAGGCACAATCGCCCAATAAATTGGGCAACTACATTTTTAGACAGGAGGGTGAGAAATGAGCAGAAATCCACTCCATGCAGATGGCTATTGGTTTAAAGATGAAGGAGGTCGGGTGGTTATCTTACGGGGCGTGAACGTGGCTGGCAATAGCAAGATACCTCCCTTTGTGCCGTTCAGCGATACAACCTGTCTTGATCCTATTAAAGAATGGGGAATGAACGTGATTCGCCTGGTGCTGATATGGGAGGCTATTGAGCCTGAACCGGGAAAATACAATGGGGAATATATTGATGCTGTGGAGGCGTTGGTAAGCGCTGCAGGAGAACGCGGGATATACGTCATTCTTGATATGCATCAAGACATGTTCTCTCGCTATCTTAATGGTGGATGTGGAGATGGTGCTCCATCCTGGGCTATTGACCCTTCTATTCCTCAAGATGAACCAGCTAACGATGAAAGGTGCATTGACTGGGTTAATGGTCTGAATGACAAGAATGTGCTGCGAGCGTTTGATTCCTTCTATACAAATGTAAATGGTGTTCGCGACCACTACATCTCCATGTGGGCTCATATAGCACAGCGTTTTGGAGACCATCCAGCAGTGATTGGCTATGACCTGATGAATGAGCCCATCGGCGATGAGGTCTCCCAGATCGCTCCTCTTTATGAGGATGCCGGAGCAGCTATTCGGGGGGTGGATCCTGATGGCATCCTGTTCATTGAGCCAAGCATTCTAACGAGTTTTGGCGCTATCTACTCTCAGCTCCCGCCACTTTCCATTGGCAATTACGCCTACGCTCCTCACTTCTACAGCGCATCTCTGCTCATTTCCGATATCTTTTCAACCTCTGAAGCTGATAAGTCTTTCGCTGATTTCAATTCCAAGGTGGAAGAGCTGGGGGGAGTGCCGTTGCTCCTGGGAGAATTTGGAATGTATCCTGAAAAGGTTAAAGTCTCGGAATACATTGCTGACATTTATCAAAGGCTCGATAATTGTTTCTATGGAGGAACCCAGTGGAACTACTGCCCTGGCTGGGACTCCACGAGGCTCGATGGTTGGAACAGGGAGAACTACTCAATCATTGATGACAGGGGTAATATACGCCGGGATTTTAAAGTCAGGGCATATGCTCAGCGTATTGCTGGAATACCAAAGAAACTTGAGGTCAGCGATAAAAGGGTCCGCCTGGAGTGGGAAAACCAACCGGAGCTGGCTGCTCCCACTTTGCTCTACGTTCCAGTGGATATCATGTTTAACGGGTCGAAATTCGACATAGTACAGGGGGCTTCCGTCCATTGTGAGCTTGAGAATCGCTATCTTACCTGCACCGCTTCAGGTTGGGGCACCAGGACTGTGGAGGTCAAAGCAAGATAAGGTCTCTGTATTGATGTCAGGTATCGGTATGGCGTGATTTGCTATATTTTGCCAGCAGCTCAGCGCTATGCATTACTTTGATATTGCTTTTGCGCTTATCCAAACCGCCCCGGAGTTGAAGGACACAAGGGGTGCAATTGGTAACTACTATATCAACGCCAGCGGCTTTTATATTGTCCAGCTTTCTATTCAAGATTGAGCCTGATAGTTCGGGGTATTCAAGCACAAAAGTGCCAGCAAAGCCACAGCAAACATCAGCATCATTCATCTCTATTATTTCAAAGCCTTCCCTGTTGAGTAATTGTCTGGGCTCGTGATATATGCCAAGCCCCCGTCTTAGATAGCAGGGGTCATGGTAAGTAACCTTGAGGTTTTGAGAAGGCATTTTCTCTGTCGTAGAGGTTAATTGGAGAACTAGTTGTGAAAAGTCTCGAATTTTGGTGGACATTGCTTTGGCTCGCTCACTCCACTCAGGGTCATTAGCAAGGAGCCGTGGATACTCCTGTTGGAGCATAACTGCGCAACCGGGGCATACGGTAACAATATAATCAGGATTCATTTCTTCAATGGTAGCGATGTTTATTTTAGCCAGCTTGATGCATGTTTCCTCATCACCAGTAACCAGTGCTGGGGCACCACAACAGGTTTGCTTTCGAGGATAATATGGCGCAGCGTCGCATTCCTGGAGGTACTTCATCACATCTCCGCCAATTTCAGGATAGGCGTAGTCAGCAACACAGCCGGCGTAAAAAGCTACCGTAGGCTGAGCTGTCTCTCCAGGGGATGAGAAATTTTTCATCCTGTGGTGTAATGGATGATGTGCTGCTGCTGGAAGGCTGATAGTTCGAGTTAGCGAGTTGAGTGGATAGGGAAGCCGTCTTATCATGGAGTCCTTGCCGACGAATGGCGATTGCAAGTATGAGCCAACTTTTATCGTTGCGTTCAGCCGTCCTGGGTGGCTCAAGATACCATGATAGGCAATCTTATCTGTCCATGATAGGCCACTTTGGGCAACGATGTTTTTCCTGAGGCTTAATATCATGTGTGGTATGTCAATACCGGCGGGGCAGACCTCAGTGCAAGCCATGCAGTTCATACATAAGCTTGCTGGGTCAGCAGCTTTATCAATGCCATGCAGAAAGGCGGTCAGAATGGCACCGATGCCCCCCTGATATATGTAGCCATAAATCTGCCCGGCGACTGAGCCAAAGACAGGGCAGATATTAAGGCAAGCACCACATTTAATGCAGTATAGCGCCTCTTTGAATTCATCAGATTGTCTTATTTGCGTGCGACCATTATCCACCAGGACGATGTGAACTTCACCAGGACCCTGAATGCCGAACAGCGGTTCTTGTGACATGGCGGTGGTAGTACTGGGACCAGTGATATGAGAGACATAGACTGACTGTTTTTGACCTGTCGTGCTGCGGCTAAGCAATTTGAGTATTGCGGTGGCATCGTCCAGGCTGGAAACCAGCTTTTCATAACCGACTACCGCGACATGTATCGGAGGCAGGGTGGTGACCAAACAGCCGTTTGCTTCATTAGTAACGATGACCACGGTTCCGGTTTCAGCTATGGCGATGTTGCCTCCTGAAATACCCATGTCGGCATTGAGGTAGGCTTGCCTCAATGCGCGGCGGGCTACCTCGACTAGCTTTTGAGGGTCATGCCCTAGCTTCTCGCCAGCTACTTTGGAAAGAAGCTCAGCCACTTGTTCTATAGTCTTATGTATCGCCGGCCCCACCAGATGAGAAGGTTTTTCTCCTGCTAGCTGGACGATATACTCTCCGAGGTCAGTTTCGGTTACCTCAATGCCGGCGTGCTTAAGATGTTTATTTAATTCAATCTCCTCGGTCACCATTGATTTTGACTTGACTATGCGTTTTACATTGCGTTCCTTTGCTAGCTTCAAAATATAGTTATTGGCATCCCTGGCATCTTTAGCTTCATAGACTACGGCACCGGCTTTGGCAGCTTCCGACTTGAATCGCTTCACAAGTTGGGGGAGGTTGGCGATGGATTTCTCTTTTACCTGACGAACTTCGTCTCTTAGACTGCCAAAGTCAATGCCATCCATACCAATCTGGCGGGCTAGCTTTGTGAGCAGCATGAAAGTAGGAAGAGCCGTCTGCAGGTTCTTATCTGCCAGTGCTTTATTGACACGCTTTCTCATCTTTGCCGTCATTTCGTATTCTCCGCCAGCGAGATTAATTCGCTACACTCGCAATAGCACCCCTTTCCGTCATTGCGAGGCACGTCAGTGCCGAAGCAATCTGGTGCCTCGCCGAGATTGCCACGCTCCGCTCGCAATGACAATAGAACGGGGCTCGCAATGACAGTTGAGTAAAAATCAGGGTAACCGATATGTCTCCTCATTGAATTCCTTCACTTCCTTATGGCTATCCAGTAACACAATGTGAATTTCTTCGGGACCTTGAGCACGGATCAGCGGTGCTCCGGGTATGTCGGCGGTAGTGCTTCTGCCGCTAATGCAAGTGATGTAGCTTGGCATCTTGTGTCCTGCGGCATTTTTAGTAATTAGCTTGAGGATGGTAGTGGCATCGTTCAAGCTGGAAACCAGCCTTTCACAGCCAATCAACGCCACATGTAAGGGGGGCAAGGTGGCAATCAGGCGGCTGTTCCCTTCATTGTCTATGGTAACCAAAGTTCCACTTTCAGCTATGGCAATATTGGCTCCAGAAATGCCCATATCTGCATTGATAATAGACTGCCTCAAGTAGCGGCGTGACGCCTGTAGTAGAATCTGGAGCTCAGGTTCCAATCTTTCACCAATGGCTTTGGAAAGTAACTCAGCTACCTGTTCTATATTTTTTTGTATTCCCTGGCTTACCAGATGTGAAAGTTCCTCTCCCGCCAATTGAGCAATCCACTCTCCGAGGTCTGTTTCTATCACTTCAATGTCAGCGTCCTCAAGGTGCTTGTGCAATCCAATCTCCGTGGCTACCACAGACTTTGACTTGACCACTCGTCGCGCATTGTGTTCTCGTGCCAGGTTCACCACATAATTATTAGCATCCGCAGCATTTTCAGCCTCGTAAATTATCGCACCAACCCTGGTAGCTTGTATCTTAAATTGCTCTACCAGTTCCGGCGTTGATATGGCAGTCATCTTTAAACCTCCAATCCAAGAAATTGCAAAATGCTATGTTCTTGTTTCTCTGGTAAAGTTCTGTGCCACGGGTTCCGGTACTTGCGATGCCTGGCCTGCTTCACTGTGCCACAAGCTCCATGCCCTTGTTGAACGCCACCATATTGGTATCAAATTTTTCCCCAGGAAAGCTTTCCCGCAACACTAATTCCATCGATTTCTTATCAATGGGGAAGATGCCAGAGCCAACTAAAGCACCGATAAGTATCATATTGGCGAAGATAGGGTCACCCAGTTTCATTGCTTCATCAGTGGCATTTATCAGCCATGATTTAGCTGATAATCCTTCGATAGCCTCGACGATCTTATCCAGGCTTGGGTATTCCATCCCAGCGGCATGTATCAACCTGGAGTTGGCTATGGTGATAACATCGGAATTTCCGAATTGCTGCAGTATTCGCAGAGTTTCTACAGGTTCCATGCCAAGGATGATATCAGCACGCCCATTGGGAATAAACGGGCTATACTGATTTTCCCTCGAGATTCTCAAATGGCTCATAACACTGCCGCTTCGTTGAGATGCCCCATATGTTTCTCCAATGGTCACGAAGTACCCTTCCTTTATGAAGGCTTTACCGATAAGCAGTGATATCATCACATTTCCCTGTCCACCAACGCCAGCGATTATTAGATTGAGCGGGTCTTTCGTTAATGTCTTCATAATCACACTGCCTCCCTGATGATAGCACCTTGCGGACATATATCTGCGCACACGCCACAGCCGGTGCATATTGTTTCATCTATGGTAGCTTTGCCACTTTCGCTATCCCATACCAATCCCGGGCAACCGAACACCCTGGTGCATAGTCTATCGCAGCCACAGGCTTCCCCCAGGCACTTATCACAGTCAACATGTACCTTGTACGGAGGTTTCTTGTCCCTCCTTCCTCTTACCAACTCGCATTCGCGGCGCATTATCACCACTCGAGGGCCTCCGTCTTGAGCTATGGCCTTTAGCAGCGTTGCCGTGCTATTCTCAAGGTCAAACGGGTCACAGACGTCGACCTGTAGCCCTAACGAACGGCATAAAGCTTCCATATCCACAGCTGTTGTTGTTTCTCCCATACCGGTTATTCCCGTTCCAGGATGGGGTTGGAAGCCCGTCATAGCAGTGGCATTATTATCCAGGATGACGAGAGTAAAGTTCGATTTGTTATAGATGCCGTTTATCAGTGCTGGAATTGCGGCATGGAAGAAAGTAGAATCACCGCACACAGCGAGCACCGGCTGAGTGAAGCCAAATTGCCCCAGCTTGCCCAATCCATTAGCTACGCCAGCACCTGCTCCCATACAATACATTGTTCGCATTTGAAAGAAGCCGGCGGGACCTATTGCCAGGGTGTAGCAGCCAATGTCACCGGTAACAAACCCATCACGCCCATCGAGCCTGAGTGCGTTTTTGATTGCCCAAAAAGTAGCTCGATGGGGACAGCCCGGACAGAAAGTCATAATTCGCGGTGGCATGTAGGTAAAAGGAATTTCCTCTGCCTTTTTGCTGTACTCTGCGGGGCGAGATTCGTAGGTAAGATTCATTATGCTAGCTATTACCTCGATAACCAGGTCAGGATTTAGCTCTCCGTAGGCGTTTATATGCCCAGAGTGCTTACCGTAGAATGTGGGACGGGGGGCGTCAGGTGGCAGGTCGGCAACCAGCTCTTTTATGCTTCCTTCTAGGAAAGGGTCGATCTCCTCCACCATCAGTATTTTCTGCGATTTGCTCAGATGTAGCTCAATGAATTTTTGTGGTAGCGGCCAGATAGTGCCCAGCTTCAGAATGCCCACCTTGTTCTCCAATTTCAACGCCTTCACCGCCTCTAAAGAGTAAAGCCAGCAGCTACCACCGGTTATGATTAACAATTCTGCCTCTTCCGGCCCCGTGTACCAGTTGAAAGGTGATGATTCGAATAGCTCCCGTGCCTTATCCAGTTTTGCGTGCAATTGGCTATGTAACCATGCGCTTGGGTATGATATGAATTTGGGTAAGGTGGGCACAACGGGACATATGCTGTCGAAATGTGCCTTTTGCTCCTTCTTGGGCAACTCACCCAATCTTACATTGCCTCTGGCGTGAGCAATGCGTGTCACGCTTCGTATCATGCATATACTATTCAATTCCTCGGCGAGGTCGAAAGCCCATTTTGTCATGTCCTTGGCTTCCTGGAAGGTGGCTGGTTCCAGGAGGGGGATATCCAGCCACTTAGCTATGTTCCTCAAATCTTGTTCATTGGAGCTGGATAGAGTAGATGGATCGTCGCAAGATACCAGAACCAACCCTGCGCCTATGCCACTCATAACGAGGTTGGCCAGAAAGTCAGAGGCAACGTTGACGCCGTTCTGCTTCATAGAGGTGATTGCTCGAATGCCGGCGAAAGAGGCACCAGCGGCAACTTCTAGGGCTACTTTCTCGTTAACAGACCATTCGGCGTAAAAATTCTTTTCCTTAGCCACGGATATCAGGCTCGCCATTATCTCCGTTGAAGGTGTCCCTGGATAGGCGCTGGCAACCCCTATGCCTGCTTCGAGTGCCCCTCGAGCAATAGCTTCGTTGCCGATAAAAAGCTGGGTGCTGCCGGGAGCATCTATTCCAACGCCTGACATATTACTCACCTCCTTGAACTTTCCTCCATTTCTAAGCTAGCAGCCTGTCAATTATGCTCTGTTGGAGACTAACATAAAGCAGGTTCTTTCTATCGCCACTCCTGGTGATGATTTCCTGTAGCGCTCGTTTTTTCTTGAGTAAAGATGCCTCCTTAAGGTGGGCTAGATTCTCAGGAGGAAGAGTATCAACCTCAAGCTTCCCCTTTTCCTTAGCCATCTCGATGAGTTGAGCACCGACATCAGTGCGGACAATAACGGTGTTCCATCCCTCAATACCTTCCACTGAGCCTACTGAGATATCGGCAAACTCCGAAGTCATATCCAGGCAGTAAGCACAGGCAGGCATGACAAACCTCCTGATTTCATCCAGTGGAAACGAAATTTTACCCGATGGAGTGTACGCTTCAAATATATTTGCCGGAGGAGGTGGGATATCAAATTTAGTCACCTGCGGTAAGTTGAGATTTTCCTTTAAGAATTGATGGAATCCGTCAGGGGATAAAGCCCAGGTACAAAACAATCCGACTACTAGCTTCACGTTGCCTATGTTCATTCTGTCTTGCGGTGGTTCTTGCCGCATCTTGCTCAGCGCCAATATCTGGCAGGGCATAGCCACTACCGCCAGCCGCTGTTCACTATCCTTAGGAATCTGATTTAGAGCCTGTAACACAGGACAAGCCATGTAGTTGGAGCCAGCACATTGAAGCAACTCCTCCGTGCTTTGAGCTAAGAAAACGCTTGGGGTTTTATCATCGGACATCTTTGTCAGGATTGCACCATCAATAAATCCCTCCTCCAGTGCTAATGACAAAAGCGAAGTTACCGTTCCGCCATATTGTGCACTCTCCTTAATACGTGCATCCGTTGACCTTGTCATCAACACTTCCTTAGTGGCTCCCAGTTCATCACCGCTATACGGAGTTCCAAAAACCTGCTGGCTAATCGCATCCATGTCAGTGTAAGTTCGTGGGCAGTATTGATAACACTGCCCTTGTGAAATGGTGCAACTATCCAGAAGCACTATTCTGCCTTTATAGGAAACCAGGTAAGGACAACCGCCGGCACATGCACCACATAGAGTACATAACCCTGCATCTATAACCTCCGTGAGCAACTCCTTGGAACCTTTGACTTTCATATCCATAGTCTGTTCCTTTCACATGATTGTTATTGCTGTCTGCGTTTCTTTCAAGAGAATCCTGCTTAAAGAATCCCAGGGGTGGGAAGCACATCACTTGCTGCCTGTTCACATGAGATTTCCATCTTCATTGCCTTCTTCGTGTCACTGTGAATTGCTTCTATCGCGCCATCCCGGAATTTGCGTAGTAACATCTTCTCTGTGACCAAATGTGAATGAATATCGACTATCGTTTCCTATCCCTCAGCTTGTTTTGTGTATTTTACCACGCATCTTCCTTAAAGAAACACCCCCAAATGCTGTATAAAATGATAAAATGGGGGTGTATTTAGCATCCGGCGGCATGTGTTTGCTGATATTCCTTCCTATTGAGTTGGAAGAGTGAATGCGCCATGTGCTAACTCTTAGAAGGGGGATTTTTGCTTCGCAGATTCAGACTAAAGCTTGTAAGGAGGTGTCTTTATGAATGCCAATGTTCATCCTTTGATTGAGACAAATAAGGTCATGCTGATCGCCGGGGTTTACGATGTTTTATCGGCCAAGATTGCTCAGCGTGTTGGATTCCCTGCCGTGGTGGTGACGGGATATGGAGTGTCGGCAAGCTACCTGGGTGAGCCTGATTTTGGCCTTTTAACGCAAAGCGAAATTCTGGATGTAGCCCGGCGTATAGTTCAGGCCGTAGATATTATGGTCACAGTAGATGCTGATACCGGTTACGGTGGTCCTTTAAACGTGCAGCGTATGGTTCGGGAATTACTAAAAATCCGAGCAGGCGGGATGATACTTGAAGATCAACAATGGCCAAAGCGTTGTGGCCATATGAGGGGTAAAGAGGTTATTGGTGCAGAAGAACATGCCATAAAAATCCGTGCTGCCAAAGACGCCGCAGGCGAAAGCCGGTTCATTGTCACTGCTCGCACCGATGCCCTCGCTACTCATGGTGTGGATGAAGCGATTAGGAGAGCTAGGCTCTATAAGGAAGCCGGGGCTGATGTACTGTTTGTAGAAGGACCGCGTAATAAAGAAGACCTACGCCGTATTGGCGGGGAACTACCGCCACCTTTGGCAATCAATATGATTGAGGGAGGGGTTACCCCTGTATGCAGTCTGGAGGAACTATATGAAATGGGCTTTTTTGTCGTTGGCTATGTGCTTACCGGTCTATTTGCTGCTGCAAAGGCTCTGCAAAGAGCGTTCATTACTCTAAAAAAGGAAGGGGGAAGCTCCTCTATTACCAGCGACCTGATGAGTTTTGAAGATTCTAACAGTATGGTTGGTCTCGAAAAACGCTATCAAGAGTATGAAAAATATAAGTAAGATAGAAAGCAAATTATGAAGCGAGTGCAGGGCTTGCCTTTCCCAAGATATGAGCAGCTCGTCTATTTATGCACAACGAAGCACCATGATAGGATAAACAAAAACAAAATTGAGCCGGTAGAGGATATGTGGGGATTGAAAAGCCCGTGACTAGATTATCTACGGAAATAAAGAAACGAAAGGAGACAAGAAATTGGAGAATATAAAGGTAGAGGATTTATTAGCTTCGTCAACTAAAGGAATAGAGGTGGGAAGCAAGGCAACTGTTTGTGCTGTGTTTATTTTAGGTGCGCAGGCCATAACCATAATAGGGGGATTAGAGGGGAGAGCGTGGGGGCTGCTGGGGCTTGCCCTTATGTTGATCGCAATTCAGCAGTTCCAAACGCGGTTTTCTATAGCACAAAATGTGTCAGCAATGCGGCGAATCGGGATAGCTGTACTGGTTCTGGGCCCAGTTTTGCAAGCTTGCGTGATACTGGGAGTGCCGGGCTTCGTTTCCCAAGCTCCGCTTACCGAAGCTTTTGATCCTGCTGTAGTTACTGCGATTGTTCATCATCTTGCCCTGATAGCAGGAGTTTTTCTGATAATTTCAGGGATTGCTGGAATTCAAGCTTCTAACGCTACGAAGTCAGTGCTAAAAATGATAGAGGGAATGGGAGCGTCTCAACAGAGGTCCTAAGAGAGGATTTCTGAAGTTTTGTCGGCTGTGATAGCTGGGAGTAGTATCCAACTTTGATAGGAAAAATGTAGTGCTGCTTATCTGAATGAGAAAGATTTCCAAGCTATTCTGTGGGGAAGCCAGGCGTGAGAAAGCTTGAATTTCTGGCTTAGAATAGATGAAGAAAGTTAATGCGTTGATTATAAATCTTGAAGATAATGTTGCTATCGCCCTCAAAGATATTTCTCAAGGGAAGAAGGTTATAACATCGGGCCGAGAGCCATTTCTAGCTCTTAATGATATTCTTTACAGCCATAAGGTTGCTTTGATTCACATTCCCAAAGAAGGGGAGATAGTAAAGTATGGTGAAACAATCGCCATAGCAAAAACTGATATAAAGCCGGGAGAATGGGTTCATATTCATAACGTAGAGAGCGAAGTAAAGAGATGAAGAGTTTTTTAGGTTATGAACGGGCTGATGGTTCTGTAGGGATAAGAAATTACCTCGCTGTTATTCCCTCGGTAGCCTGTGCTAATGGAGTGGTTAATCAAGTTGCTAACGAAGTGGAAGGGGCAATCCCTATTACCCATGGTTATGGCTGTGGAGCGGGACCAGGTGACCTGGTAATTACCTCCAACACGTTAAGTGGCATCGGGAGGAACCCAAATGTGGGGGCGGTGGTAGTAATCGGGCTGGGATGTGAGGTTGTGAATGTAGATAGTCTGGCAAATTCGATATCTGCGAGTAGAAAACCAGTTGAACATCTTTTAATTCAGGAATATGGTGGCTCACAGAAGACGATGGAGAAAGGAATAGAGATTGCCAGAAAGATGTCAGGGAGGCTCTCTAACCAAGCTAGGGTAGAGGTGCCTTTTGATAAACTGGTGATAGGTCTTGAATGTGGTGGCTCTGATGCTTTTTCCGGGGTAACCGCTAACCCTTGTGTTGGTGCGGTATCAGATTGGCTCGTGGAGAGGGAATGTACGGTTATTCTTTCCGAGACCACTGAGATGATTGGAGCAGAGCACGTCCTTGAGCGACGCGCAATGAATGAAGAAGTGAGACAAAAAATTGCCGAGATTGTGACCCGAATGGAGCAAGCAACCAGGGATGTCTTGGGACCCTTAGCGGGAATGGTCATTGCCCCGGGAAACATAGACGGAGGGATAAGCACAATAGCGGAAAAATCGCTTGGCTGTATTAAAAAGGGGGGAACTTCCCCGATTATGGAGGTTTTGGAATATGCCCAGGCTCCAACCAAGAAAGGCTTGGTAATCATGGATACACCGGGATATGATGTGGAATCCATAAGCGCCTTATCAGCAGGGGGAGCTCAGCTTATTCTATTTACTACCGGTCGAGGAACACCAGCAGGGTCACCTATTTCCCCCACGATAAAGATTGCCAGCAATAGCGAAACTTATCATAAGATGAAGGATGATATAGATATTAACGCTGGTACAATCATAGATGGGGATAAGAGTATTGCTGAAGTGAGAGACGAAATTGTCCAGTTTATTGAGGAGGTTATCGAAGGAAAGAAACCCAAGGCTGAACTAAACAAACAGGCTGTTTTTGGCATACTGAAAACAGCTACATCTTTCTAGTTTCCACGGCGTTAATAAAAATGAGCGGGAGGTTAATATGAAGTATAACAAGGTTACCGATGAAATTATCCGAAGGCTCAAGGACATAGTTGGCGATGATAATATCCTCTCAGAACATCTCATGGATTATGGACACGACGAGACGCATGTATTGGACTGGGTGCCTCCCGAAGTTGTTGTGAAACCGAAAAACAGAACAGAGGTATCTGAGATATTAAAACTCGCTGATCGGGAAACAATTCCTGTTACTCCCAGGGGTGGTGGGACAGGACTATCCGGCGGCGCAGTCCCCATTTACGGTGGTATTGTCCTTTCACTGGAGCGAATGAATAAGATCCTGGAGATAGATGAGGATAACTTTTTGGCTGTACTCGAGCCAGGCGTCATCTTAGCTGAGTTATATAAAGCTGTGGAGGATAGAGGACTTTACTATCCTGTCTATCCTGAAGAGGAAAGTGCCACCATTGGGGGGAACGTCGCCACGAATGCTGCTGGTATGAAGGCGGTGAAATATGGCGTCACCAGAAACTATATCATGGGATTGGAAGCCGTGCTTCCAAACGGCACCGTAATGGAGACAGGTGGGAAATATGTAAAGAATTCCACTGGCTATAATCTAACTCAACTTCTGGTAGGCTCTGAGGGAACCCTGGCCGTGGTAACCAAGATTATACTGAAGTTAATCAAGAGGCCAAAGAACAGATGCTATCTAATTCCCACCTTTGAATCGCTTGAAGGTGCAATAAGCACTGTTCCAAAGATACTCAAAGAAGGTATAGTCCCGGTCGCCATTGAATTCATGTCGGGCATTGCCATGCAACTGTGCCAGAATTATACGGGCATAAAACTTCCCATTCCAGAAGCGCCGAATTACCTCATTATAATTATTGAATCGGATAGTGAATTGGAATTAAAGAATCTTACCGAGCAAGTTAACGCTATTTGCTTAGATAATGGTGCCTCTGATGTTTTTATCGTGGACGCGGAGAAAGATATGAAAAAGGTGTCCGATGTCAGAGCAAAGCTGCACTTTGCCGTGAAATCGCTAGGACTGGAAGATATAGGCGATGCCGTGGTTCCGAGGAACAAGATTCCTGAATTCATGAACATGTTGGGTGAAATAACGCAGAAGCATGGTATTCTGGTAAGCGGTAGCGGGCACGCTGGTGACGGGAATGTGCACTTCAGCGTCATCGCCTTTGGTACACCGGAGGAGGAGTTCAACCGTAAATTGCCTGAAATTTTGAAGGATGTATTTAAAGGAAGTGTATCGCTAGGAGGTACCATCTCCGGCGAGCACGGAATTGGCGTTACCAAGAAGAAATATGTTCCCATTGCGATAAAACGAGAGCAGATAGAGCTTATGGGGAAGATAAAAAGAGTTTTTGACCCAAACTACATCCTGAACCCGGGGAAAATTTTTGATTAGCAGGATGATTTTAGGTGTTGATGAGGCAGGTAGAGGCTGCGTCATTGGTCCGCTGGTTATCTGTGGTGTGCTGGCAAGCGAGGAAACCATAGAGCGGTTCAGGGAAATAAAGGTCCGCGATTCCAAGCAATTAAGCCGAAAAAAGCGAGAGCAGCTGGGTCCTGAGATAGTGAGCCTTGCGGAAGATTTCATGCTCATCGAGATAAGTCCCGTTGAAATAGATAAATGGTTACGTGTGCCAGGTCTTAATTCATTAGAGGCACGGAAAACTGCTGAAATAATTTCTCATTTAAAGCCGCTGGTCGCCTACATTGATGCTCCTGGTAAGGGTGTACGTGGCTATGCAAGGTTAATTAACTCAGCAATTCATTGTGGAACTCAAGTCATAGCGGAGAACTTTGCCGACCAGAATTATCCTGTAGTGAGCGCTGCCTCTATACTGGCTAAAGTTCATAGGGATAAGGTGATACGGGAACTACATATTGAGTATGGTGACTTTGGCTCCGGTTACCCCTCGGATAGGAAAACAAGGGAATTCCTCACACAATATTATCATCGAGAGGGAAGGTTCCCCGACATAGTTAGAACCAGATGGGCAACGATTACAAGGATAACCAGCCCCCAGAAAGCCTATCTGGAAAGTTCGTCCGTTCAGAATTAGACAAGGATGAATTCTTTGATTGCTTTGAAGTAGCGCTCCATTCCCACTAGCATTATATCGTTGTGCTCAGCATCGGGGATAATAACCAGGTTCTTGTTGCGCGAGGCTGCATTTTCAAACAAGGCTTTGCCTTCAGTCGGGGGGATAAGGCTATCATATTCACCGTGGATAATGAGCGTTGGTATGGTAATGGTTCGCATCTTAGTGAGGTTGGGGAACTCGGTATCCTTTAGTCCCAAGGATTCAGTGGGAAGTCCCAGGTGCAGAAGGAGGTTGATGACACTGGCGAAGCCGCTCTCGATCACCAGTCCTTTTAGTTGCTCCTGGTGGTGATAGACTATTTCGATGGCAGGAGCGCTTCCTAAGGAGCGTCCCATCACAAAGATGTCGTTCTTGTAATGGTTTTCATCCAGGATGTCTACGAATGCCTTAAATATCACAGTGGCGTCTGCAATCATGCTGCTAAAGGTGGGTCTTCCCCGGCTTGCGCCATAGCCTCGATAGTCTGCCACGAATAGGTTAATGCCAAGTTGGTTATATATCGGGGCGATGTGGTCATAGTCGCTGACCACTTCGCCATTGCCGTGGAAATAGATGAAAGAGGGTGCTCTCTGGCTGTGAACATAAAAACGGCAGGAAATGGAGACATCCTTATCTATGGGAATGAGATAGTCACTCGCATTAGCGGGAGCTTCAGTAACATCTTTCCTGGGGAAAAAGATGAAGGAAAGGATTTCCGGCTGGTCCAGGAGGGAATAATCAGCTTGCTCAGTCATGTTTCCTCCAGATTGATTTTAGCATGTAGTTGTAACATAAATCCAAACAGGACGGTTTATCAGGAAGCTAAATGGAAGGTTTCTATTTGAGGTTGGGTGAAGGTATAATTCGGAACTATTCCAGCATTACAGGGACTATAATAAGTTGAATTAGAGGAGGAAACAGTATGGAAATTAAGAAAGTAGGAGTGGTTGGTTGCGGGTTTATGGGTTCCGGTATTACTCAGGTCTGCGCTCAATCGGGGTATCAGGTAGTAGTATCAGAAATAAATGATGAGCTTTTGAATAAAGGGCTGACAACAATTGATTATTATCTGACTAGAAGCGTGCTGAAGGGCAAGATATCTGAGCAGGATAAGGACTCTGCCCTGGCTCGTATCAAAGGCACTACTAACAGCAAAGACTTCAGCGACTGTGATCTGGTGATAGAAGTTGTTCCTGAAAATATTGATTTAAAGAAAGAGGTATTCGCCAGGATTGATAAGATATGCCCTGAGCATACCATCCTGGCTAGCAATACCTCTTGTATATCTATTTTTGAGTTAGCTAAGGCAACCAACAGGCCTGAAAAGGTATTAGGCATGCACTTCCTTTCGCCTGTACCACCCAGCAAGTTACTGGAGATTGTCAGGTCCTCTGCCACTAGCGATGAGACCCTTGAGAACGGCAAGAAGTTTGGTGAATCCTTGGGGAAGGATGTCATTGTTGCCAAAGATGTCCCACCGTTTATTTTCAATCGTCTGTTGATGGCCCTGGAAGGCACAGCCGTCAAGATGCTGGAAGATGGCATTGCCACCAAAGAGGATATTGATAAAAGTATGACGTTGGGGTTGAGTCATCCCATAGGACCAATAGCTCTATTAGACTTTAATGGTATCGATGTTGCCTATAAGGTGTCGCAGGCTATGTATGAACAAACTAAGGACCCTCAATATGCTCCACCTGCTTTGATAAGGAAGATGGTTGAGACCGGGCAGCTGGGACGTAAGGTGGGGAAGGGGTTCTATGACTACAAGTGAAATTCCTGGCGCTTTGGGGGGCTTCTATTTGAGGTTAGTTGAAGGCATAATTGAGATAGAGCAAGCCGAGCTGGCGAACTTGGAGAGGTACTGGAAGCGAATTTGTCTAATGGACTTGGAAAGCCTATGAGATTTGGCCCAAGCGTGAGAATGGAGGAATTCTATCAAAGCCGCTACTAAAGAATTTCTTAAGATGGCTGGGGGGTGGAGGCGTTTAGACCGGGCTTTGCATGGCTATGTCTATTATGTTCACTATGATGGGTATGTCAAAGTTATCTTAAAGCTCGGCAGGTGGCTGGTAAAACATTTCTCGCGCTCTAAATTTTTAAGAACCGCGTATGATTATTTCTTCAATAGGTATCACGCCAAGATTCTGAGGGAGGAAGATGCGAAGAAATTTGTCACGCTCCACAGGGATATTCATGCCGATCCATCGATTGCTGAACAGATTATTCCTTTTAAAATTGCAAATAAAATCGTTCTCGAAAATCCCGAATACATAGCAGTCACCGATTGCCCTTGTCGTCTGGAGAAGACCCCCGCTTATCTAAAAGAGCACAATGACCTGCCAGTCAATGTCTGTTTAGCAATTGGCAAGACCACCGTAAATTTTTGGCTTGAGAAAATACCACAGAGACATACAAGAAGGATAGCCAGCGAAGAAGCCCTGCAAATCATTGCCGATGGGCACAAAAAGGGTTGGATTAATACTATTTGGCTTAAAGACGTCACTGGTGGTAGAACGGGCATTTTATGTAACTGTTCCAAGTGGTCATGTGGGGGAATTGAAGCTATGAAGCTGGCAGGGTTGTTAAAACGAACAGGACCAAAATCCCCCAATGTACTTATTCCCTCTGGTTATGCTGCCAGGCTAGATGAGGAGAAGTGTATCGGTGGTGGAATATGCGTTGAAGTCTGCCCGTTTGATGCCTGCAAGCTCAATCCGGATACACAGAAAGCGGAAACAGTCTATGATAAGTGTATGGGCTGTGGTGCTTGTGTAGATTTTTGTAAGGGAGAAGCGAGAGAGCTGGTGCTGGATCCCAACAAGGGCATACCATTAGACCTTGATAAACTCTAGGCTCGCTCAATTTTTTACTTATCTACAGGTATGCAATTTTGTCGAGAGAGAATAACTGAGGCCGTATGGAAGGTGGCATAAGCAGTTGGTATGGCTTCGTTGGAAAGACTGGGATGGGCGTTCACAGGGATTCCGATACAACCTGGGAAATATCCTTAATGGTTAGCTTGTCTTCTAAATCCTCTACTTTTATGGCATCCTGGAGCATGATCATGCAACTGGGGCAGGCAACCGCCAGGATAGCAGCTCCAGTTTCGTAAGCTTCTCTAACTCTAATCCTGCTGGGACTTTCTTCGCTGCCTGCCAGGAGATCGGTAACAAAATTACCGCTCCCACCACCACAGCAGAAAGAATTTTCCCTGCTCCGTTCCATTTCCACTAATTCAATTCCGGGGATGCTTTGCAAAATTTCTCGCGGCTCGTCATATATCTGGTTGTATCTTCCCAGAAAACAGGGGTCATGATAGGTGACTTTAGCGTTATGCCGGGGTGGTTTTATTTTATTTGCCTGGAGCAGACCACGCAGGAGCTGAATGTAATGATATACCTCAAAATATGTGTTACTGACTAGTGGATAATTATTTCTCATCGTGTTATATGCATGCGGCGAAAGTGTAACTACCTTTTTGACACCGAGCTCTTTGAACTTCCGGACGTTCTTCTCAGCCAGCACTCGAAATAGCTCATTTTCTCCAAGCAGATATACTTCGTTCCCACAACAATTCTCTTCATTGCCAAGGATTCCAAAAGATATTCCTGCTTTACTCAGTAGTGTGGCAACGCTCCTGGCCATTCTTTGTCCAGATTCATCATATGAGCCGAGACATCCCACATAGAACAGATATTCATCACCTGTTTCATATCTTTTTATTCCATTTGCCCAGGCATCTCTTCTACCTCTCTCCTTCAACGGATTTCCAAGCCGGTAAACATCCTCTAGAAAACTGGAGACAGCGGGCGGTATCCTGCCTTTCTCCTTCTCCATAGTGTCGCTTCTGGCAGCCACTATCCAATCGACGATGTCGTTGGCAAATTTCATTGGACATTGTTCGACGCAGTTCTTACATGTTGTGCAGGAATATAAAATCTCGGCAAGGTGTTCTGACCACTCAATTTCACCCTGTAACCATGCGTAAATAAGCCACAATCTGCCGCTGGTGGAATAGGTATCAAAGCGGAACCTGGCGTAAGAAGGACAGTTAAAATCTGAATAGTCCGTGGGGAACTTACAATATCCGCATCTAAAGCATCTATGGATTTGCTCAGCATATTGCTTCATCATGCTGATATGTCCCAATTCCCTGGATTCATAATTCCGTTAGGGTCTAATAGCTGCTTTATCTTTTTCATGATCTTCAGCGTATTAGGGTCCATCCTTTCCACTATCATTTTCTGTTCATCCACGTTTGGCTTCCACATGATTCCTCCTTGCTCTATGGAGAACTCGGCTGCTTCGTGCAAGGCTTTCCTGACCCTATCCATCTCATCAGGGTCAGCCCGATTGAATGTAAAAGCAAAGGCAAACATCATGCAGTGCCCCCCGGCAATAACTCGCCCTACGGTAGAATAAGAGAGGTTGTATTTTGAGGCAAGCTCTACCGTTTTTGTAACAAACACGGGGTATTTCTCAATCGGGATAATCGGTCCGCTGTATTCAAATCCACCCCCCTTTTTCACATCGGCAAATCTGGTGGTGTCCTTTGATGGCATAGCCAGATAAGGTGGCTTCATGATTGGTGGGAGACTCATGAATCCGCCATCTCGGTTGTCAAAATACTCCCAAAGCGTATCCCATAACATCTTCCTCTTGAATTCCAGCTCTTCATCCGAGTCTGCGGTTATATATATCAGCATGTTATAATTTTCTCTCAACATTAGCGGTAATGGCTGAAAATTGACCACTATGTCTTCTACCATTTCGGTATCGCTAAGTTTGAGCACGATATCGGGAACCAGCTCCCCTCTATCAATTAAAAATAGCATAACGTCTCTCATTTTCTTGCAGGGATAAAGCCTCAGGGCTAACTTGGTGATGATGCCTGTGGTGCCGAACCATCCCAGAAAGAGTCCAGTCAGGTCAGGCAGCGGAGCTCCTTTTGAAAACCAGTAAGGGGATACAGAGCACGAGCCAATTCGGCAAATCTCACCCGTGGGCAACACCACTTCCAGACCACTGACGAGGTCGGAATTAAAGCCGTATTGCTGTGCCAGACGCCCCTGACCATGTATTACTGCGTTACCCACTATTGTGGCTATTGGTGGTGAGTCAGGTATACTGTGCCTTAAGTGGGGATAACGCTTTTCCAGATAGCTTTTGAGCACACCATGTGTAGTGCCGGCTTCAACAATGACGTATCTGGCTTTTTCATTTACCTCTAGTATCTTTCCCATTCTTTTCGTATCTATTACAATTCCGCCCCTCTGAGGAACGACCAGGCCGGTTAATGCCAGGCCGCCTCCCTTTGGAACTATTGGTATTTTCTCTTTATTTGCCAGTTTGACTATCTCTTGCACTTCCTCGGTTGTCTTTGGCATCACTACATAGTCTGGTTCATGTGGTGTGGTTAATCCAGGATCTCGGCTGTAGAAGTAACGCTCCTCTTTCTGGTTTGAAACATACCCCTCTCCAACTATGCCAACAAGGCGCTCATAAATATTAGTCATAGCCTCACGTCTCCAATGCTGGTTTTTCGCCAATTGCCATTTTGCATAAGTCGATCATATGGATTGGCTTTATCCCGCTTTTGGCAACCTTTTCATCTATATTTAACTGGCACATGGGGCAGTTGAACACGCAGTATTCGGCTTCAGCTTTTAGCATGTCCTCTATGTTTCTCTTTTGCACATCGTCTGCCAGCTTATAGCCTTGGCCCATCCTGATAACCTCGGCACAACACAGAGCGTTCTCGCGGTCGTATTCTCTTTCAACTCTGTCAGCTCCTACTAGCTTAAATATGTCGTCCACGAAGTGTTCTGTCTGGGGGCTGAGGCGGGTGGAACAGTTTCGCAAGTAGGCCACCTTAACGTTCAGTGGCTTTATTTCACCCTTAAGTTCCTTCAGCTTATCGTATAGATATTCGAAGTAATGAATGGTTTTGAATGGCACTTCGATGCCGTAGGCTGGTGCCAGTGAGTTAAACGTGCCGTAACATTCATCGTGGAGACATATGAGTTCCTTGATCCCCAGCTTTGCGATATTTTCTATTACTTTGGGAAGTCTGTCTTTTATTACTGACATTTTGGCGTAATGCAGGTAAACAGCATTGCAGAAAAACTCCTGACCGTAAATATAGGACGAGGCGATACCTTCAAAAAGCCTTCCTGTAGCCAGGAATGCAAATTGAGGAATAAAGCAGCATGATAATGCCCTCTCCTCGACTTTGCCTATGCGGAACTTTCCTACAGGTTGACATTGATTAATCCACATCCTAATGATGGGCTTGGGGGCAGGTAATATGTTCTTTTCTTCCTGACGTTCAACGATCAAATAGAATGGATGGTTTCCCATCTTACAGTATTCTTCACAGGCATAGCATGTGACGCAGTCATGTAGCACAAAAGAATCTTCACCATTGATTATCTTTTGCATCTCTGTCTTTGCCTTGTCCTTGTCCAGGTGCAGATATTGGCATTTGACAAGGCAATCTTGAGTCTTGCAGGCAGTGCATTTCGCTGGATCAAAATTCAATTGGAGCATCTTATTTCATTGCTCCTAGAGGTCTACTCTGTTAAGGAAAGCATCGATAGGAAAGTTCTCACATCAGAAGAGTGACCTCCATCCAGAACAAGAGTTTGCCCTGTCATATAGCTTGAGGCCTCGGAGGCTAGAAGAAGAACGGCGCCAACCATTTCCTCAGGTTCAGCTATTCGCCCCAGAGCCGTGCTATCTTCAACCTTCTCACGAACTTGAGGGGTGCTCCATAACAAGGTGGAGAGCTTGGTCTTCACAACACCGGGAGCAATTGCATTTACCCTGATATTATATTGCCCCCATTCCTGAGCAAGTACCTGGGTAAGCATAATAACACCCGCTTTGCTTATGGAATAGACTCCCAACCCTACATCAGGGGTAATACCAGCTGATGAAGAAACATTGATAATGCTTCCACCACCTTTATCTCGCATTATCTTGCCTACTGCCTGACTCAGGAAAAAGTAGCCTTTAAGGTTTAGCCCCATGATTACATCCCAGGCTGGCTCTTCGGTATTGAACACTGAGCCAAACACTGGATTGGTGCCAGCGTTATTCACCAGGATATCGATGTGCCCAAATTCGTCCACTGCTTTTTTAACCAGATTGTCGATCTCGGGGAGGTGGCGAACATTGGCTGATATAGGAAGGGCTTTCCTTCCCATATCGGTTATTTCCTGAGCCACGGCTTCTAAGTCCGGTAATTTACGGCTGGCAAGCACTACATCAGCACCTGCCTCTGCCAGCCCCAAAGCAATGCTCCGACCAATTCCCCGGCTTCCACCAGTAACTAGGGCGACCTTTCCAGGAAGATGAAACTTGTCTAAAAATGACTCCCTTTTCTTATCGGTCATAATACTACTCCTTATGGTGATACTCAGCTAAACATGTCGACAATCTAGGTTTTACCATACAATTCTCGAAATCGCTCCAACATCTTTCTGGGGGTTACGGTAGGTCTTTCATATTTGGGCAATTCCTTTTCTATTCCAAACAGATATTTCGCTATGCTCTTCAAAGGCTCGAGCTCATATCTCCCCATCATGGTGATAGTTTCCATCTGTGGAGAGCCACCGCCATGTAGTCCTGCCACTTGCATCACCCCAGCTACCTCAGAGACTATCATACCCTCTATGCCCCGGAAACAGCGGTGTTGATTTTCTGCGGATATTTTGGGATTTCTCATCAGGTATTTATTTGCCAGTTTTCCCGTTTCTTCTGAGAAGAATTCCTCTTCAAAGGGCATGGTAGCGCACAAACCTCCAGCAAGATCAGCGACGATTTTAAACTCGTTATAAATCTCCTCTCCAGCGAGCTTTCTGCCAGCATTAGTTAAAATTTCATCAGGTACCCATGTTCCAGACGACGATTTCTCAGCACGATAGGCACTCATTTGACCTGCAGCAAAAACAAGCTCTGCCGTGCTTATCATATGGCATAGCTTGTCCCTTACATGAGTTGTCCTTTCAATCCCACTGTATTCTGCCACAAGTGCTGCGGCACTGGCTAGAACTTCCGATACCGCGGGCTTACAACCGGTATATGAATGACGGTGGTAATGGGCAAAGAGCAAAGCAAGGAAACCAGCGAAAGGCGTTTGTCCTGGGTTAGCCTTTCCATCCATGAAGACCCTTTCCCGAGGGACGAAGACATCATCAAAGATAGTAAACGATTCCGCATCGCCCATTTCTGCACCAGGAGCCTGTCCATATTTCACCTTATGCATACGCGCCGGTCTAACAAGCATTTTTACTCCCTCCCAATCAGCGGGGATGGCGAAGGCAACAGCGTAGTCATTATCTTTGTCAGTCATGAATCTTGTAGGTATAGCTATGATCTCATCGCTCACTGGAGCGGTTGTGTTATCAATCTTGGCTCCCCTGACCACGATGCCATCAGGCCTGCTTTCTACTATTCTGAGATAAAGGTCGGGGTCCACCTGCTCATGAGGTCTTTTTAGCCTGTCGCCTTTGGGGTCGGTTTGAGCACAATTAGCACATATATCATTGTCCTGCCAGTATCTAAGATACTTAAGGAAGTTTTGATTGGTATCTGTGCCTAAGAACTGATCCATCTCATAGGTAACCACAGAAAGGGCATTCATAACATCTATTCCCATACACCTCATAATACAGCCGCCAACCCTGTGGCAAAGGAGCTTGGTCATTAGCTGCTTCTTCAGTAGGTCATCCACGCTTTGGTGAATATGGGTAAATCTGCTTATCTTTTCTCCTGTTAAGTGTGATGTTGTCGTGCATAGATCCTGCCACTCAGGGTCATTAGCACGGTCGTATGTCTCTCGTATAATGCGTAGCTGTCCACTAAGTCTCTCATCATCCCTACCCACTTTCTCCCCAACCATGTAGAGATTCTTCCGCATCTTCTTGATTCTGTTGAAGTAATCATCGTATGTCTTAATAGCCATCTTTCCCCCTTTCTCAGCTTTTAAAGCCAAAGATTTTGGCAGCGTTTTCTCCAAGTACTGCGTCTATTTCTTCTTTTGTAAATTTAATGCCATCAGGTGCATTCTCAGGGAGCTTCTTTATCATGTTAAGCCAGTCTTTCATAGGAATTACACCCTCCAATACGGGATTGTCTGTTCCCCAGAGGAACTTTGATGCATCAGCCTCATCAAAGGCTGCTCTTAGCATATGGCAAAACTCGGCAAAGTTCCTTCTTGCTGTTACCTGTTGACCTGAGAAATCGGCATAAAAGGTGGTTGCCTTGGCCGATATCAGGTTAACCAGTTCGTGCCACCAGCAAAAGCCCAGATGAGCACCTATGACCGTAAGTTTTGGGAAATCACTTACTATGGTGTCCAGGTAGACAGGCCTGGCATATTTACTTTTCAGGGGCTTTGAAATGGGTCCCAGGTGGGAAAGCAGAGGGATATTTAATTCTTGGGCCTTCTCCAGTACCCTGTATGATTCTTCACTATCAGGATAAAAGCCTGCTGTGGGATGATATTTAAGCCCCCGGCATCCATAGTCGTTCACTGCTCTGTCCAGGATATCAACCGCGGCAGACCTGCGCGGGTCAACTCCGGCAAATGCAACAACCCTATCGGGGTATTTCTTTGCCAGAGAGCCATAGAATTGATTGATCTCGTTCACTGTTTTACCTGCCTCTCCTATCCCATATCCCCAATCAATGGCCATAACAAAGGCCTTGTCCACGCCTGATGCGTCCATGTTTGCTATCAGCTTCGAGCCATCAGCATCCATCATTGGGTCCATGATGTTGTTCTTTACTTCATCTACTGTAGGAGAACCCAGTTTGTTCTTTCTAAAAAAATCTATTGCGATTTCAGCCAGTTCGTTCCAGTAGTTATCCGATATAATGTCCCATGTCCAAACATGACAATGCGCATCTATAATCATTTTCCCCTTCTTCCTCTAATCTAGTTAGTGTACCTTACATCTATATCGCACATTTGCACAGGCAACCGATAAATCGCTCTTCTGCAGATGTTCACGATGGTGCTCGGCCGCCTGGGATGACATGCTACAGCTAAGTCTATACACTGAGACATCTCTGGCATCTGATATTTTGCATTTCGCCTAATGGCATACCGTTTATAGGTTAGAAATACTTTGGAATAACAAATAACATGTAATGCCTGATGAAAAAGCATACCACAAAATGTCTATCCCTGTAAGATGGGTTGAGTTTTTGTCGCCATCCTAGACCTAGTTTTTCTTTTGATATCTCTTTGCTTATCAGTGCTTACGGTTCAAGTGAAGGTGGTTCTGACTGGAATCCTCATTGTGACTTCAATCGTGATGGATATGTAAACATACTTGATGCCGTTGCACTGGCTGGCAACTTCGGTGAGAGTGGAGGCTAAGCTTCATAGCTAAAGGGAGAATGACCCAAAGGGCGTTCAAGACCTAAAGAATTTTCGTCTGGAAGCTAACAGTTATTATTCTCTTCACTGTATGGACAAGCTCCCCGATTCATTCATGTAGCTTTGTGATGGTGTGGTGAAACGAAATGAGCCGCAAACACGCTGTTAGCCGAAGTTACAAACAAGTCTATTGCTCTCCTTCTAAATTTTCCCTTAATAATTGGATTTTCTCCTCTATCTCTGGAGTATCGTCTGCTTTAGGGTTCAACTTCTTATATTGTTCGTATGCTTCAATGGCTCTTTTACTCTCTCCCAAACTTTCATAAGCAGAACCTAGATTATAATATACTTCTTCATAGTCAGGTTTTATTCCTATTGCCTTTTTATAAGTTCCTATTGCTTTCTTGTAATCCTCTTCCTCATCATAAAGCAACCCAAGGCTATTCCAAGCATCTGGGTCATTGGGGTTAATCTTGAGATATTGTTCATACATACTTATCGCTTCAGGTATCATCTCTTTCTCTTCATATTCTTCTGCTAATTCAAGATAATTCACCTCAAATTTATGTCCACAAAATTTACAAATACTTGCTCCCGATTTAACATATTCTCCACACTGAGGACATATTTTGGAACCAAGACGATTTTTAGAACTACTCTCAGAACTACTCAATGCTTGCAAAATTCCAATTAAAACCCCAATCAGCGGAGAGAAAAAGAGGCTTATAGCAAACCCTTCACCATAAGATAGACCTTTCTTTTCCCAGACAGATGCTACCACAAAGCATCCTATAACCCATAGGATAGCTCCTAACCCATATATTACATACATTACATGTGTTAACATTGTCATACCTCCCTATTCGAAGTAATTTCGGCTAATGTTCTCAGGCTTTGCGAAGCCAGTGCAGGTGATATGTGGAATTGTAGTATCTAGCACAACCATCGTCAAACTAAAACGATTCTTGAAGTGGCAACTGGTGAACCGAAGTATCCACACGATATTCCTAAGGTTTGCGTGTTGATGGTATAATGTGGGTCAGGCAAGATAACAACAGAAGGTGAACTTGTTATGAGCAAGAGCAATAAGGTTAGCCTAGCGGTAACCATCATCACTCTTGTGGTAGTGATTAGTTTTGGTATTTTGTCTTTGCCACCTGTGCACGATAAAGTCTGGGAAGAACATCCAGATACACGGATTTATCAATACGTAACAAGTAACGGCCCTTCCGTTATAGTTGATAATCGGGGCAAAGCAATGGACAATGTGAGGATTGAGATTAGGTTGCTAGACGGAAGCATTTTGGACATGCATGTAAGCGAGAATACAACCGTAGAGCTGAAACGTGGTGGACCTGAGGAAAGCTACGCAATCTTCGAGATTGACGAATTGCGGCCGAATACTTCTCAGTTCATTGACATTACGACTTCGTCTCCTATAAAGACAGCGGCCGAAGTAAAAGGGTATTCTTTGTTAGAAGGAACCATAGAAGAAGTACCTGTAATCCGAATAGGGAAACCTTAGTCTCCAGTGGTCTCTTGACGGATATTGACATATATAACCCAAGGGGTTATACTAGGTATGTACAAAATCGATTATTATACTAGGCCTAACGGTGACCAACCCGTTGTCGATTGGCTAGATAGATTGGATAGGAAATCATGGGCTGTCATTGAGGCTAAGATACTGTACCTTGAAGAACGGGGGCTAGAGCTTCTTGGTACAAAAATGTTAAAGCAAGTTAGGGGAGAGAGGGACCTGTATGAATTGAAAGGTGGCCAATGTCGAGTTATTGCATATTATGACAGACGGAAGGAAGACAATAGATTTGTCCTGTTGAATGGCTTCTTGAAAAAGAGAAGGCGAGAGACGGAGCAGATTAACGAGGCACGTTACCTATTGCATGAGTACTTAAACAAATAAGGAGGGTTTGATGAGTAGAACATTTAGGGAGGATTTGGAGAGAAGACTGCAAGATGTAGAATTTGCTCGAGAGTTTGGTGCTGCTGCAGCAAAAACTGATTTAGCACTCACTCTGGCTAGAGCACGTCGCATCTGCCAAGTCACTCAGGCAGATTTGGCAAACTTGTTAGGGACAAGCCAATCATACATTGCCAAACTAGAACAGGGAGATGCAAATCCAACAATTGGTAGAATTGGGGAACTCTTAGCAGTCATCGGATTGCGCCTTTCAACAAATACGATTCCTTTAATATCCAGTGCGTACTCCGAGACAGAGACTAATCGAGCTGAGAATTCTGGCTTTCACGTTTCCATACCGTCCCTTGCACCGAAGGCTATATACGATTTAGAAATTGCAGTTCACTCAAAAAAGGAAACTAGCGATACTAAAACTAAATTAGTGGAGGCCTCATCAAGATGATAAAACATATTTGGTCGGTACTCTGTTCGCAGAGCCTCATAGATGCAAGCTCTAACAACATCAGCCTCATTGGGATTCTAGAAGAAATACACTTAACAAGGAAGCCATCCTCGCCAAAGAGACAGAAAGAGACAACAAAAGGCAAGCTTGCATTCCCCATCGTTATGGAATGGGTAACTTTATGGGAAAGGACACAGGATGAGTTGGCAAACTTTGGCCCTGTTAGAGATATTGTGTTAGCCCCTTCTGGGGAAATCTTGGTGCAAGAAGAGTACAATGTTGACTTTGGCAAGCATAGTCGAATGCGATGGAGAAGAAAGTTGTCAGGTTTACCAGAACGGGGGCCAGGTCGATATCAGTTCTGCACGCAAATCAAGGATGAGAAAACAAATACATGGGAATCCGTTTCGAGTCTACCCTTGGCAGTCTTCATTAAGACATGATAGGTTAAAGATAATGCATGAATATACTTGGGGACTGCAGTGCTCAGTTCTTCGCCTTTTGCGTCTTCAGCAAATAAATCATCGTTAGGGCTACAGATTATCAGTTAGTTTTTAGGGAAATACTGCTTCCAACTTGTTGTAAAGCCTCAAACTTCACCATGTCTTCTGTTTAAGGCTGGCTGAGCGTTTCCAGCGCGGCAATTTTAATCTGCTACTAGAATTACAGCATATAGAAGCTTTCAAAGAAGGACTCATGAGAGCTGAGGTAATTAATAGATATGATTAGTGTAATTCTGCTATCGTAATCCTACTCCTAAGTTATTACTTAACCTGAAGTTATTCCCTACCAGCTTGGATTGGAGTTATTTTTGACCAATTCTTCTATGAGAGGACTTTTCAATCCATTCCCAGCTTCAATTTTAGGTGCTCCCTGGTATACCCCTATGCATAGGCTGAGTAATGATGTGGTTAACGAATACGACTGACAATCATATTTCAAAGCTAGAAGTTAACTTGGTTAACCTAGTCAGTGAAGGTAGCTATTAACCTAGTATGTAGGGTCGTGCAAAAGTAGATTATACCGCCAGGTTTTGTACGACCAAAGGATAGGAGAAAGAAATGGAAAGGGAGACCTCGGCTGCCTCTCCAGGTGTCCGCTCAAGCTCTTTACTTGCTTTTCTTCCCCATTTTGTAGGATAAGCTAATAAGACCAATAACCAGAAGAATGACACCTGGAATAGCAAGAGCTGTAACTGCATCATAGCTATAGCTATAGTTTGTTTGACGCAGCATCTGGTTAACATCATCTATTACCGCCACCTTAAGAAACGCATCACATGCAAGTAAAGTAGCCCCCATTGTAATTAAAATAGTAGTCCACATAACTTACCTCCTTTAAGCGTCCACTCATTTACCAATAATAATGCTACTGAGGTTGAGTATCAAGCTGTCTTGTGGCGGAAAATTACTTGCCCAGCAGCCAAATCCCTTCTCAAAAGTTGTGAGCCTTTAGATACACCCTAGACGTAATCTCAAGCCTCCGATAAAGCTTCAAACTATTCTCAAACTTAGCATATATTCTACTTAAGGTTATCCGGGGGTATAATTCGGGTCAGGCAAGGTAACAACAGGAAGTGAACTTATTATGGGTAAGAAGATTGGCATAGCAATAGGTGTAATCATACTGGTTGCTGCTCTCGTTGTTTGCCTTGTCCCCTTGGTTTCGTATTTCAATATGACTGCGTATTATCAGGGTGAGCGAGTATATGGCGAGGTGCTAGATATCAATTTTGAGGAGCATCTAACACAATCGACAGATGAATTTTTGATTGATGGAGTTGTGACTGAGCAAATAACAAATGTTACACATTACACCTGCCAGGTCACACTGCACAACACAGATAACATTAGTGGTGACTTTGAAACAGAAATGACATTTTATTATGAGAATTCTATTGTAGACCAAGACCGTTCTGGTTGCGGAACGCTTAAGCCAAATGGAGTAGGCACAAGTAGAGTATCCACCGATGAGCGGTTTAATTCTTGGCAACTTAAACTTATTTCAATTACACCAGATGGTATATGGAAGCATCCTGAAAAAACCTACTACGGCAGAGAAACCTTGCTTGAATGGATTCAGCACAAGGGTCAATACTGCACCCCAGATGATTCCTGTATCTATGAAACTTCTGGGACTTATCCGTAGACACTCTTCAATGTGGGGTGCTGTCCCTATCGCCCTTTAAGTAGGATTTCTCTACACGTCTACTATAAAGCGCTAACCATGTGACAGTGACAGCTATGCCAGAAACAAGGAATATCCACCACCAAGCTATTCCAAAAATGAGGCACATTCCCGTTCCCACAAAAAGAATTGTTAGAAGCGACCCCGTTACGAAATCGCCTGGGGTATGTGCACGTGACGCTCCCATAAATGTAATCCTTGACTTTTTGCCACGAATTGTTCCCCATAGAAACCACAGCCCGACAATGAGCAGAAGTATGCCAATGACTAGTTTCATCTCTTCACCTCCCATTGCTTGTTTATACAGCTATTATAGAGTAATCTTCCGGCATAGCTCAACACGATCGTCAAAGGTGATGCTTTTCGTGTATCTCTGAACCATCCTCGAGTCTTCTATTTGAGGCGTCAATCGGGGGGGGGGTGTGGGTGACGCCGAACCAGGGTGGTTGATGGGTGTGTGGTGAGGGGAATAAACCGAAAGTCGTATTGACCTACCCCCTCATGCATAGTATATTCCTCAGCTAATGCTTGAATGGATTCCTGTAGCAATTCTCCTCATCATTATTGCTTCTGTCGTAATATGGGGCGATAAGAAAAAAGTCCGATGGTATAGTGTTGTCAACATTGTAATAATCTTGGGGATTATTGGTGGAGCAGGTTGGGTCTTCAACAAAATGCGAGAGTTCTCTCCATCAGATGGGGGATTCTGGTTCTATCTCGTAATTGGTGGTTTATTCATCTTGCTTCTCTGGAGATTCTGGGAAATACAAGCGGAATACCAAAAACTGAAGGAGCAGGACGAACAGAAAAAGAGGCTAGAAGAAGAATCACGGGAGCGGGAGTATAGACGGGAGAGGCAGGATTAAGTTGTGAGTTGGATAGGCATCATTTCCAAAAATCCTTCTATTTGAGGTTACAGTTGCGTGAGCCTATCTACTAAGAAATACCGAATTCCGCTCGGAGGATACCCCCCTCTCATCGCTCTCCTCCCTGCCTGATAGGGTTTTTCTTCTTCTCATATAAATATGCTACTCCGACCACAGATATACCTGCAACAAAGAACGAAACGGCATCCTTCATCAACCATCTACCCCAATTATAATTCTCTGCGCTATATCGCCCCACATTTATGTCCAGCATTGCGCCACCAACTCCTGAAAGTGCCAACAGGTTGCTTAGCACTCCTATAATCAGCAATACAAAACTAGTAACAAAGAGTACGGATAACGCATCACCTTTTTCTGCTATCTTAAATTTTTTCTTACCTTTTAGCCGTGATATGACCCAAACAATAGGCAACGCAAACATCATTATAACAATAGTAATGAACAGTGCCGATAAAAGAATTTCATTGACGTTTTCCAGGTAATGTATACCAGCTATCGTATTAATACCTATAAAAACAATAGGGAAGCTTACTATTAATAATACTACCCACACGACATTCCGTTTCTTCTCTTTTGGGAGACCAAAAAAACAATAATCCAACTTCTTCCACACCGCAGGAAGTATTAATACTTCCACACCTAATAATGCTATAGATACAAGTGCTACAAGTGCCGCTATTGTTTGTGCATTCTCAGGTAACACCAACTCAATATATCCTCATTTACTACTCACACACCATTATACTTACTGATTAACATTTATCACAATATTATGTAGGGGGAGCTATATCAGCTCCCTCATCTTCCCCCTTTCCATATCTGTAGCTTTGTGATGATGTGGTGAACCGAAGTATTCACACGATATTCCTAATCATTGTTTGTTGTTGGTGTTATAATGTAGAACAAACAATAAGGAGGTAGTTATGCCAGATACTCAGGACATTCTTATTACTAAACTCGAATTGACCAAGGAAATACTCACAGAGTTGGAGGTTCCTGCTTTCACAAGGGGAGCAGGGGCGCAACCTAAAGCATCTTCAGACCGCATTGATGAATACGCAAAGTGTTTCCGCCAACTATGGAAAGTCCTTGTCGACCCTAGCGTAGAATAAACTATAGATATACTGGCGAACTTTTGAAGGCAGGCTAAAATAGTGAAAAGACTAGGTTTCCTGTTAATCCTTGTTGTGTTGGTAGCAGGCTTGCTCCTATAAGGCGATAGCTTAGCAACAACCGCTGATACCAACATTCCCGATAATGAGATAACTAACAGTACGAATCATTCTGCAACACTTACGATTACTATGATAACTCCACCTTTACCTGAAGAGTAGTTTAGATAGGTGGGTCTGGAGAAGTGACCTTTTACGCTTTTAGCTACTGAGGTGAAACTATGACCTTTACATCAATGGTATCTCTTAGTCGGCTCAGGTCGTTTTCAAGTCCAACAGGATTTGTTATACGATGGTCAGGGTCATAAACAAAACAGACAATTGCACGGCAGTCTTGATGCTCCGCATAATGGGCAATATCAATAATCAACTCTTCACCCACCTTTTTCTGCCTCAGTCTAGCACTTGTTTCCTTTAGCTCCACTATAATTTGCTGTGATTTGAGCAAGAAGTCCATTCTAGCGGATGTTCCTGCGTAACTGGGTGTCCATTCCTCACGGCGAACATCATCAAAAAACAATTTTAGCAAAGCATGAAAAAAGTCCTGGAGGTCATATTCATCAGATATTGAAATGGGCTTACGCCCCCTTTGCCGTTCGGCCAACTGAGATATAAAGCGAGGAAAATTAATAGCCAAACGCTCTACCAAATTGATTGACCCCGCTCTTGTATCCATCTGCAAATCTGCTTGTGATTCGGGGTATAAATCCATCTTGTTAAGTATTGATGAGAGGTGCATATGCACTGCTTGAGCATATGCCAGTAACCTATCTCTTTTCTCAGATAGACTCAATCTGACAGTGATTTTAGGTTGTGGAACTGAATTAAATTCGTTGGCCAATTCGTTATTGCTGAAGCAACGCCTCAGCATCTCACAGGTATATTGGCGCCAAAGGTGAAACTCAATGATTTGCTTATCCAATTGCGAAGAGTTCTTCGGTTTGACCTGAAACATTTTCTGAAGTTCTGAGCATTGGTGTTCTATTCGCTGCTTTGCTTCATTGCGAGGGATAATCAGTTTGACTAGGTTCCTTCCCTGTTCTTGCATAGTGATAATTACTTTCTACTTACAAGATTGTCTCTCTGTGAATAAGCTTTCTATATCATAGTCTAGCACAAAAATGTGATGGGGAGCCTTCTTCCCAAGAGCCAAACCCCTTCTCAAAAAGTCTTAGAGCAATTCTTCTATGAGAGGACTTTCTAATCTATTCCCAGCTTTGATTTTGCTTGGTAGGTAGGATACCCCCTATACCCTAGCTGAGTAATGATGTCCATATGACGAGCATGACTAGCAATCATATCTTAGCCTAGAAGTTAACCAGTTAACCTAGTCAATGAAGGTAGCTATTAACCCAGTATGTTAGCTGTAGCCATTAGCTTTCTGGTTACAGAATGCTCTTATAGCTCTAAAATAGGAGTGTTTAGCATTACCACACCTTAAACTAGCCAGGAATAAACTAATCCCTTGTGGTGATAGCTCAATACCGATAGCCTTGCTGAGACACCTTTGGTAGAATAGTAATGTGTGGTTAGACATTCCTTGTCTTCTGGAAGCCAGGAAGGTATCTAACATGTCATTGGTTAACTTTTTCAGCATCAGATGAGTCATTTTGTATTTGGGGGAGTGTCGGAATTGGCAGACGAGCATGACTTAGGATCATGTGCCGAAAGGCATGGGGGTTCGAATCCCCCCTTCCCCATTAAGATGAGTTGATGGGAAGCAACAAGAGGCTAGCTGAGGATTTGCAACCTTACCAGCAACGGATAGAAGCGGTGCTGAAGGAGATTATTGGCAGCAATCCTCTGACTTTTTATGATGTATTGCGATACCACATGGGGTGGCAGGATGAACAGGGTCGCCCTTGCCATCGGGAAGCGGGGAAGTTTATTCGTCCTCTCCTTTGCTTGCTTGGTTGCCAGGCAGTAGGAGGGGATGCAATGCGGATAATGCCTGCCGCGGCAGCGCTAGAGCTCATTCATAATTTCTCCTTGATTCATGATGATATTCAAGATGTTAGCTCTCAACGCCATCACCGCGCCACCGTGTGGAAGATATGGGGTCAGTCACAGGCGATAAATGCCGGCGATGCCATGTTTGCCCTGGCCTTCTCAGCCTTGTTCAAATTAAGGTATAATGGTATAGACGCGCAAAAGGTGTTGACTGCGGCTCAGTTGTTGAATAAAGCTTGCCTGGAGCTTTGTGAGGGGCAATATCTTGATATTGCTTATCAAAGCCGTCTTGATGTCACTATGAAGGACTATCTTGATATGATAGCTAAGAAGACGGCAGCGTTAATAGCAGCATCAACTGCTATAGGGGCATGTTTAGCTGCGGATGATGATGAGGTGGTGGATTCTCTCTATGGGTTCGGTAAAGAGCTGGGTATGGCTTATCAAATTCAGGATGATGTATTGGGTATCTGGGGAAGGGAGGAGGAGATCGGGAAGCCGGTGAAAGAAGATATTTCGCGGAGGAAGAAAACGTTGCCGGTGGTCTACGCCTTTGAGAATTGTGAGGATAGTGACTGTGAAAAGCTAGAAGCGCTTTACTCGCAGGAGGTTATTTCAAATGATGATGTTGCCATGGTGGTGGAAATCCTGGACTGCTCAGGGGCGCGTAAACATGGTGAAAAGTTGATAGGACGATATCATCGTCAAGCTTTGGCGAAATTGGGAATAAGCAGTCTAGATTTATCACGTCAGACTCCATTGGAAGAGATGGCGAGCTTCTTGTTGGAACGCGACTACTAGGTACAAAGATGCAAAAAAAGACTGTTAAGGATATGTCTGTTAAGGGGAAGAGGGTTTTAGTTAGGGTTGATTTTAATGTGCCACTGGATATGGAGACAGGTGCCATTACCGACGATAGTCGTATTCAAGCATCACTGCCTACCATCAGGTATCTTGTTACGCATAGAGCAAAGGTAATACTTTGCTCTCATCTAGGGCGTCCTAAGGGCAGAGTTGTTGAAGAATTACGAATGGCGCCGATAGCGCGACGGTTGTCAGAACTTCTGGAGTTGCCCATTGTGACCGCCAATGATTGTGTAGGTGAAGAGGTGAAAAGCAAGGTGGAAATGCTCAGGAAAGGAGACGTCTTCTTTTTGGAAAACCTCCGGTTTCACCCTGAGGAAGAGGCAAACGATCCTTCCTTCGCTAAAGAGCTGGCTGCGTTAGCTGATTTATATGTTGATGATGCCTTTGCAAGCAGCCACAGAGCACATGCCTCTACCGTTGGTGTGGCTCAATATTTGCCAGCAGTGGCTGGTTTTCTGTTGGAGAAGGAATTGGAAGTATTAGGCTGTTTATTAAGCGAGCCAAAACGCCCGTTTGGTTGTATGGTAGGTGGTGCCAAGGTGAGCGACAAAATGGGGTTGCTACAGAACATGTTAAGGTGGGTAGATGTCTTACTTATCGGTGGTGGTATGGCAGCTACTTTTTTGAAGGCGCAGGGGTATGAGGTGGGTAAATCCACTGTGGAAGAGGACAAATTGGATCTAGCTAAAGAGTTATTGCAGGAGGCAGCTGGGGAGTGGACTGCTAAGATTTTATTACCTGTGGATGTGGTGGTAGCGCCAGCAATTACCCGTGGTGTTAGCGGCCAGCTTGTGTCTATAGAGGGGCTTCCAGCTGATAGTTCAATCGTGGATATTGGAGCAAACACCATTGAGCTTTTTTCAGATGTGTTGAGAAAATGCCACACCGTTGTGTGGAATGGTCCTGTGGGTGTTTATGAAGTGCCTCCTTTTGACCACGGCACCAGGTCATTGGTGAATGTACTTGCCACTCTCAGTAATGCCACTACTATCATCGGGGGTGGCTCCAGCGCCGAGGTGGTTCAGGAAATGGGGTTAGTTGATAAAATGACTCATGTCTCTACAGGTGGTGGGGCGAGTTTGAGGTTTCTGGAGGGTGCTCCCTTGCCCGGGGTAGAAGCCCTGTTAGATCAGGAAGAATAATAGGAGTCTATCATGCGCATTCCTTTAATTGCCGGTAATTGGAAGATGAACACCACGGTGGCTGAAGCTATGGAGCTTGCTTCTTCTATGCGAGAGAAGTTGGATAAAATAGAAGGGGTAGAGAAAGTAGTTTGCCCGCCGTTTATTTCTTTAACCGCAGTGGGCAGGATACTCCAGGACTCCTCTGTGAGGTTGGGGGCGCAAAACATGTATTTTGAAGTAAAGGGGGCTTACACTGGGGAGATATCTCCGACAATGCTTAAAGGGCTGGTACAATTCGTTATCTTAGGGCATTCTGAGAGGCGCTCGTGCTTTGGCGAGACAGATGAGGTAATTAATAAGAAAGTGCAAGCTGCTCTGGATTTTGGACTGAAGCCTATCTTGTGTGTTGGTGAAAGGCTTGAGGAAAATGAAGCTGGTGAAACAGAACGGGTTATCACTAAACAATTAACGGGAAGTCTAGGTGGCATAAAGCCCACCATTAATTTAGTCATCGCTTATGAGCCGATATGGGCTATTGGCACAGGCAGGGCGGCTGACGGGTTAACTGCGAAAACCACCGTTAAATGTATTCGGGATGTCCTTGCCAGGCTTTGGGATAGCGATGTGGCTCAAGAAGTGCGTGTTCTCTACGGTGGTAGTGTTACTGGCAACAACATTGCCGAGTTTGTTTCCCAGTCTGAAATCGATGGTGCTTTAGTTGGTGGTGCGAGCCTTAAAGCCGATGAGTTTCCGAGCATTGTGAGTCAATCGTCCGTGATTAAAAAACAGGGGGCTTAGCTAAAGAGC